>Ga0137373_10001172_pt1 | contig 28144 bp, 29 predicted proteins | sample SagtaG_5_FD_104912 | JGI IMG/M metagenome (GOLD analysis project Ga0137373, IMG submission 104912) | Vadose zone soil microbial communities from Sagehorn Ranch, Mendocino, California, USA - Sage1_R_80_16 metaG | ecosystem: Environmental > Terrestrial > Soil > Vadose zone | place: USA... | reverse complement strand
TGTATCGGCTCCGCGTCATTCACATCCACGTGCCGCCGCTGCGGGATCGCCGGCTCGACATCCGTCCCCTCGTGCAGTTCTTTGCGTCACGCCACGCGCGCCGGGTCAAATTCAGCGAGCCGGCCCTGGAACTGCTGCAGCGATATCGTTGGCCGGGCAACGTGCGCGAACTGCAGAACGTCGTGGAACAGGCGATCTGGCAATCGGGCGCCGAGGAGATCTTGCCGGAGCATCTGCCGATATCGGTGCGCACGACCGAGGGGCTCGTGCACTCGCGCGAACGCCGCCGCCAGGTTGCCGATGATCTGTATGACGCGCTCGCAACGGGCGGCTACTCGTTCTGGGACCATATTCACCCGCTGTTCCTTGGCCGGGACATCACGCGTCACGACATCCGCGAACTGGTGCGGCGCGGGCTGCAGACGACGCGCGGCAGCTACCGCGGGCTGCTGCCGCTCTTCAAGATGTCGCCGGCTGATTACCAGAGATTCCACAATTTCCTGACGGCGCATGGCTGCAAGGTCGAATTCCGCGACTTCCGCAACGGCGATGCCGCCACGACGCCGCGGCGCCGTCCACTCGCGCCGCTCGCTGTCGAGGACAAGGACTCCGAGCGGCCGGGCCGCGGCGCTCGTGCCTGATCCCTCGTTCACGTCTCTCAGACAAATCCTGCTCGACAATCGAAACACGGACGGCGGCTGGGGCTACTACGCAGGGAAGACCAGCCGTCTGGAACCCACGTGCTGGGCGCTGCTGGCGCTTGGGTCCGAAGCCCGCCCGTTCGATGTCCTCCGCCGCTGGCCCGCTGCCGGCGGGCTGATGCTCGAACATCGCGGGGGAGAGCCAAACTTCGGGTTTCATGGCGTAGCGCTGCTCACGCTGCGCGCGCTGAGCGTCGAGCACGAAGCGGGCAATGCGGCGTTGTTGGCTGCGGTGCAGCAGGTCAAGGGAATTGCGCTCGAGCCAACGCCGCTTTTCAAGCAGGACAACAGTCTTCAGGCGTGGCCGTGGGTCCCAGGCACGTTCAGTTGGGTCGAGCCGACCGCCTGGTGCCTGCTCGCGCTGAAGAAGTGGGCACCTGCCATGCCCGCTGCAATCGATCGGTCGCGAGTCGATGTCGCCGAGCGGTTGCTCATCGATCGCTGCTGTCACGATGGGGGATGGAACTACGGGAATGCCGACGTCATGGGGCAGCAACTGAAGGCATTCGTCCCGACCACGGCTGTCGCCCTTCTCGCCATGCAGGACCGTTCCTCGCATCCGGCGATCGAACGCAGCGTCAAGTACCTCGAGGGCCACGCGACGTTGGAACGATCGGGCGTCGCGCTTGGGCTCGCGCGGCTCGCGCTGTCAGCACTCCACATTTCCGGCGAGTCCGTGCGAGACGCGCTCCGCGATCAGGTTCCGACGATCCTCGCGCTGGGCAGCCAGCTGTCTGCGTCACTGGCACTGTATGCACTGAAAGGGACCGACGATGGCGCGCTCGTTCTCTGACGCGATGGCGGGCGCGCGTCTGTCGCGCCGCGAGTTCGTCGGCGCTCTGTCGATTCCGTTCCTTGCGGCAGGCTGTTCGCGTCGTCCGTACGATCCGCGACGCTTTTCCAAGCCTGCGAGGTCGCCTGTCGCGCTGCTCTCTGCGCCCTCCTACGACGTCGACTTCGCTGATGTAATCGGGCGCGGGCTCCGCGAGCTCGACGTCGATGTTCGGGGCCGGCGTGTGTTTCTCAAGCCGAACATGGTCGAGTACGAGCCGGGCACCGCGATCAACACGAACCCGCTCGTCATCATCGGCGCGGCCGTCGCATTCAGGAGTGCGGGTGCGGCGGAAGTGATCGTCGGCGAAGGACCGGGGCATCGACGCGATACCGAGTACCTGGTTACGCGCACCGGCCTTTTCGATCATCTGCGCGAGCAACGCATCCGCTTCATCGATCTGAACCAGGACGACGTGCGGTATGTCCCGCTCGAGAGCCGCTACATGCAGGTCGAACAGCTCGCGCTTCCCGTGGAACTCCTCCGGTCGGACTTCATCGTGTCGATGCCGAAACTGAAGACGCACCACTGGGCGGGCATGACCGCGAGCATGAAGAATTTCTTTGGAGCCGTTCCCGGAGCCGTCTACGGCTGGCCGAAGAACGTCCTTCATGTCCATGGGATTCCGCAATCGATTCTCGATTTGAACGCGACGATCCGGCCCCACTTTTCCATCGTGGACGCCGTGACCTGCATGGAGGGAGACGGGCCGATCATGGGGCACCCCCGATCCATGGGCATGGTGGCCATGGGACGTGACTTGACGGCCGTCGACGCGACCTGCGCGCGCATCATCGGACTGGATCCCGCCCAGATGCCGTATCTGGCCGAAGCGTCAAGGTTCCTGGGCAACCTGGAAGAGCGGCGGATCGAACACCGCGGTGAAGCGGCGGCGCGCTTTGCGACCACGTTCGACGTCCTCGATAGCTTCAAGCCGATGCGCTTGAACGGCGGCTGAGCGGCTCCGCGAAGTCTGCGACGGCGGCGAGGATTCTCTGGCTCCCGCAAGAACACTTGGACGCATCCGGGCGCAAGTCCTTTACCAGCCCGGCAGCCACGCTCAAAACGTAGTTGCGTCGTGGCATCTCGCTTGCCATAGCGGGATGTTCAGAATCGTATGTACGCGCTCGATCAAGTTCTGAAGCCGGATTTTTCCCGCTCCTGGCACGAAGCTGTTGCGCTCGTGCAGGAGGTCGCGGCTGCGGTCGGCGACCTGACGACGCTGCCTGCCCCTGAAGACCTGCTTCTGGAAGAAGGCGGCACCGTGTCGATCGGGTTTGCCAGCGAGGTGGCGAGCCACCCAGTGACTGCGCTTGGCACCCTGCTACTGCAATTGCTTGAAGGCAGCACTGCTCCCGCCGAACTGCGCAGCTTTGCCGCCGAGAACGCGAACACGCCTCCTGCGCATGGAACCGTGGCGGGTTTCACGCGTGCTCTGGGATTCTATGAACGTCCCGATCGCCAAAGTGACGTCCGCGCGGTCGTAACCCGCCTCGCGGCGCGCAGGGCCGCCGCGAACACGGAGCAGGAGCTCGAGCTTCTGCGGAAGCGGATCACCTCCTCCGACGAGAAAGACAACGAGAAGAACGGCGCCACGGTCGTCAAACTGCCGCGCGTCAAACTGCCGCCGTTCTCGGTTCGCCAATCGGCAGTTGCTGCCGCGATTGTGGTGGCGCTGCTGGGGACTCTCGCCGTCGCGCGACTGGCAAGAGGTCGAGCGCTTCGTGCAGTGGCGCCAGTTGACACGGCCGCCTCCGTGCCGAGGGCTGGAGCGAGCTCGCCAATGCCGGCGGCCGCTGACGCGAAGGAGGAGCCGTCCGTTGCTCCGGTCGTGCAGCCTGTGCACGACAATGGAGTGCCGGCGTCCGCTGCAGCCCTGAAACCAGCGTTCCGGCCGCCGTCGCCGCAGGGAGACGCGGCTCCGCTCCAGGGGCTGGCCTCTCCACAGCCGAAGCAAGCGAGGCAGCGCGCCGTTGCATCATCGATTTTGCTCGCGGCTTTGCGGGCCCCTGCTCCGCTCGCGGTGCGGGAGCGCACGGAGATGATTGCGCCGGTGTGGCCGTTCCCGGCGGCGGCTCCCGTATTGCCGATGCGTTCGCTGTCGCCACCTGCCAAGCCCCTTCCGCCTTCGCCGGCCGAACCCCTCGCCGCGCACGTGTATTCAGCGGCGGACCGTTACGTGAAACCGGCGCGGCTCACACGATCTCAGTTGCCGCAGGAACCCGCGGCAAGCGAAGATACCGGCTATTTCGAGATCGTCGTCGATGAATCGGGGGATGTTGAACTGATCAAACTGATTTCGCCGACGCGCCGCTATCAGGACCGGATGCTCGTGGCGGCGGCGAAGGCGTGGAAGTTCACACCTGCGCTCCTGAACGGCACGCCCGTCAAGTACCGCCTGCGTATTCCGATCATCCTGCCCGATATTGCGCGATGAGGCGGCTCTCTGAAGGATCACTTTCTTCGTCCGCTGCTGAAGGAGCTGCCGGGCCCGGTTGCGCTCAGAAACGAGCGCACGGGTCTGCCCGTCGCCACCGTCCTTGAACTGGCCGCCGATTCGGCCTCTCGCAATCGGGGTCTGCTTGGCCGCGCCAGCTTATCGCCCGAACATGCGTTGATCCTCGCGCCGTCCAACGTCGTGCACACATTTTTCATGCGCTTTACCATCGACGTGCTGTTTGTCGCGCGCGATGGCCGCGTGCTGAAGGCACGGCGGGCGGTCCCTCCGAGGCGTGTCGCCGGAAGCCTGCGTGCATTCGCCGTTATCGAGCTGGCTGCGGGCACTGTGGACCGATGCGGCATCACAGTCGGCGATCGTCTCTCGATCGTGTGCGTATGAAAGTCTGCGTCGGCGCGCACTTCTTTTGCTCATAGCCAGAAAAAGAAAACCAAACGCCGCAAGTCGCCGCTGACGGTTTGCGTGTTGTCTTGCCTAAGGCATTCATTCGCTGGTATTTGGCCACGGCCGCTCCGTGCGGCGTCCCGCGGGCACCCTCCTTGCGATTACATCGCGCAACGCAAACAGACCGTCGCCGCGGTAATGCCGGCGCGCGACGGATCTGATCCCCTGGAGAACCAATCGCTCACGAGGTGCTCATGTCAGGTCGCCGGTCTCACCCCAGATTTGCGGTCGCCACTCCCTGGAATGGCGCAATCAAGATTCTGCGCGACGTGGTCGTCAACCGTACCGGCGACGACGAATTGCTGGCGGTCAGCAACGCCGCCGCGATTGTCGGTGAACTGTTGTCGCTCGAGTTGATAGGTGCAGGCCAGAGCGCGACCGTGCAGGTGCTAGTGCTCGACAGCCGCCCCGTGATCATCGATGCGACAGTTCGCCACCGTGTCCGTCTCAGGATGGTCAACGTCCAGCCGAACGCAAGGTTGTCGGAGACGGCGCTTCCCGATTCCACAGACGACGAGCCAACCATCCAGCGTGTGGCGGAGGCCGGTTAACGATGGTTCCTCTCGATGCCATCCTCCAGGCCACCGATCTGGTCGCGGTGCTCGGCCGTGAAGTGTCGGTGCGGCTCCTGGACATCTCCGCTTCCGGATGTCTGCTCGAAAGCGCCAGCCGGATCGTGCTCGGCGCGACAGGCTCGCTGATGGTGATCTTCGACGGCAAGGAGTACGTCGACGACGTCCGGATCATGCGCTGCCTGCAGAGCAAGTGCGCCAGCGGGGGATATCACGTCGGCGCGGAATTTCTGTGGACGAAGGCACCACACGAGCGATCGCTGCGCCGCATGGTCACCCATCTGCGGGCGAGCGCGATCAAGAGCGGCTCGTTGGGCGCGTCCACTCAAATGTAAGTTTCCGCCGGTTCGGCCCGGCGGGAAAGTCGCGGGTCCGGGCGCACAGCCGGCCGGCGACAGCCGAAGCAAGACTGTGCAGTGCGGGTCGAAGCGAGTCGGTGTCATACGCCAAATACTGGTGTTGCGAGCAGATGCTCATCATGGGCACGCGGACATCGCAGGCGACTCGCAGGGACGGCGGAGAAGTTCCCGCAGGTCCCGGGTTAACCGTCGGATGGTCCGACAACGTCAACGAGGAGTGGAGAGACATGAAGAATCTGTTCAGCAAGTTCGTTCGCGAGGAGAGCGGGCAGGACCTGATCGAGTACGCGCTGCTCGCCGGGTTCATCTCGCTGGTGGCCGTCGTGGCGATCACGGCGGTTGGCACTGGCGTGAATGCCGTCTACAACAACATCGACGCACAGGTTGGAGCGATTCCCAGCGGCTCCTAAACCAGCCGCGGGACGTGGGGTACCGGGGGCAAATGTCCTCCGGTGCCCTGCAAGCCAAACGCACCGTACAGCACGTTGCTCACCTGTCTTCGGCACGGTGCAGGCAAATTAACAGAAAGGGAAGGCCGATGATGCGACGGCTTGTGTTACGAGCGCTGTGTGAAGAATCCGGGCAGGACCTGATTGAGTATGCCCTTCTTGCAGGGTTTATCTCATTGGTGGCAATAGCGGCGATCACGAGCATCGGAACGCAGGTGAACAGTTGGTATGAAGGCTACGACGCGACCATCAAAACCATTCCGACTGGCGCGGCCTCCTGAGGGACCTGCACCAGCCGGGAGATTCGACGATGCGACAGTTGATGAACCGTTTCATCTGCGAGGAATGCGGGCAGGACATCATCGAATATGCCCTGCTGGCTGCGTTCATCGGCACCGTCGGGATATTGGCCTGGCAGAGTATCGGAAGCGGGATTGCTACCGCATACACAGGATGGGACGGTGGGGTGCAGAGTCTTTCTGCCTGCACACCGGATCCGGGCGGCGGTGGCTGTTAGCGTGGCGTGAGATTTGGACCGACTGATTTATGACCCTTTACCAGCTGGTGGCCGTCGCAATCGCGCTCGCCGCCGCCGCAACCGACGTGAGAAGCCACCGGATCCCAAACGTGCTGACGTTCGGTGCGGCGTTCGTGGCTGTTCTCGTCCACGGTTACGCGGACGGTTGGAGCGGCGGGGGTCTCGGCATCGCGGGCTGGCTTGTCGGCGCGGTTTTGTTCTTCCCGTTCTTCGCGCTCGGCGGCATGGGCGCAGGCGACGTCAAGCTCCTTGCGGCGATCGGCGCATGGCTCGGCCCTGGCGCGATCATCTGGGTTGCCCTCTACGCCAGCATAGCCGGAGCGGTCATGGCCCTGATCGTCGGCGCGTGGGCTGGATACCTCGGCAAGGCGTTCACGAACCTGTGGTGCCTGTTCATGCACTGGCGCATGCACGGACCGCAGCCGATGGCGGATCTTACGCTGGCAAGCACGCGCGGCCCACGGCTGGCCTATGCGGTGCCGATCCTCGCAGGACTGATGGTGACTTTATGGCTACGTTGATGCCTCGACCGGCCGCGACTCGCGTTTCCATCCTCGCTCGGCTGAAGTCCGAGAGTGGTGCCGAGCTGATCGAATTCGCGCTCGTGTTTCCGCTGTTGCTCCTGATTGTGCTCGGTATCGTGGACTTTGGCTTCCTGTTTCAGCGGATGGAGGTCGTCACGAACGCCGCGCGGGAGGGAGCGCGCGTCGCGGTGTTGCCTGGATACACCGTCGCCGATGCCAGACAGCGTGCATGCGACTACATGCTCACCGGGGGCCTGCCGGTCGTTTCCGCGTGCCCGGCCGGGAGCATCGGTACGGTTGACGTGGTCGACTTCTCCATCCCGATGGCCGTGGGACCCGCGCTGGCCGGAAAGCGTGTGCAGGTCACCTTCACTCACAGCTACATGTTCATCGGGCCGATTGCGGGATGGTTCGGCGGTTCGTTTACGACGGTTCCCGTCAGTGCCGTGGCCATCATGCGTGACGAGGTTGCCACGCCCCCTGCCGCGGGTGGCAGCTAAGCGCGTTTGTTTTCCATGTTGAGAGATCAAGAGAGCGGAGACCTTAAATGAATCGCACCACACGCACATTTGTCGTTGTCCTCGTCGCCGTCGCCGTCGCGGGACTCGCCAGTGTCGGCGTCTATCGCGCCATCCAGCGGATGCCCGTTCGCGAGGTAGAAGTCCGCAGCCTCTATCAGGTGGTCGCCGCCTTGGATCTGACGATGGGCACCATGATCACGAAGGACCACGTGAAGCTGGTTGCGTGGCCGGCGAGCAGCCCGGTGCCCAAAGGGTTCACGAGCATCGACGCGGTGTTGAACCGCGGACTGATCGCCGGTGTCGTGGCTAACGAGCCGCTCACCGAATCGAAGCTGGCGCCGCTCGCCGCTGGCGCCGGACTGCCCCCTTCCATCACGGAAGGCATGCGCGCTGTTTCGGTCAAGGTCAACGAAGTTGTCGGCGTCGCCGGGTTCGTGGTTCCGGGCACTCACGTCGACGTCATGGTGACGCTGCGGCGGGACCAGGAACGCGACAGCATGACGCGCGTCGTCGTGAGTGACGTGCAGGTGCTCACCGCGGGCACCCGCTATGACCAGGAGAAGGCGCGAGACGGGCAGCCGATTCCGACATCCGTCGTGACGCTGCTGGTGACGCCGCAGGACGCCGAGCGCGTCGCGCTGGCCGCCACCGAGGGGAACATCATGCTCACGCTGCGTAATCCGATGGATCGGAAACCCACAGAGACGACGGGCATCCGCACCGCCGCGCTGCTTGGACAAGCTCCCGCACCGCCGCCTGTCGTGAAGAGCGTGATGAATCGCCGCATTGCAACCCCTCCGCCCGTTCAGGCCGCGGCGCCCGTTGCGAGGATTTACACCGTCGAGGCCATCAGGGCCGCGAAACGTTCAGAAGAGGTCGTTCGATAATGAGTCCAGCAGGCGGTTTGTCAATGTCGATGGGGACAGCAGGGCTGTCGGCGTGGCTGCTCCTGTCCGCAGCGGCGATGGCGGCCGCGCAGGCGCCCGCTGCGCAGGTGCCGGCGCAGCCCGCGGCGCAGCCTCCGGCGCCGGCTGCACCCGAAGCGCAGGTTTATCCGAAGGTGCAGTTGACGGCTGGTCGTTCCACGGTCATCACGACGCCCTTCGATGTCACTCGCATCGCCGTGACGAGTCCCGACATCGCGGACGCTGTCGTCGTGCAGCCGCGCGAGATTCTCATCGATGGGAAGAAACCTGGCACCGTCAGCCTGATCGTGTGGGGTCCGGGCAGCCGGTTGCAGTACGACCTCGTCGTCGAGCAGCCGATTACGAATCTCGAGCAGCAGCTCCACACGCTCTTTCCGGGGGAAGACGTCACCGTCGCCACCAGTGAGGGAGCCACGATCCTTTCGGGCAGGGTTTCGAATACCAATACGATGCTGCGCATCGGCGAAATCGCCACCGCATCGCTCCCCAAGGCGCAGGTCATCAATCTGCTCCAGGTCCCGGGAGGCAGCGAGAGCCAGCAGGTCATGCTGCAGGTGCGATTTGCTGAAGTGAACCGGCGGAAGCTCACCGAAGCAGGCTTGGCGCTCTTCGTCCGCCGGCAGAACTGGGACGCGCGCTCGACGACGCAGCAGTTTGCCGCGCCCGATTTCAATGACGAGAAGCCGGGCGGACTGGTCTTCAGCGACTTCCTCAACCTGTTCGTGTTCGACCGCAAGGAGGGCATCGGCGGCGTGCTGAAGGCGCTGCAGTCGAGCGGCGCGTTTCAGAGCCTCGCGGAGCCGAACCTGATCGCCTACAACAATCAGGAAGCGAGCTTCCTCGCCGGCGGCGAGTTTCCAATCCCGGTGGTGCAGGGGAATACCGGCTCGGTCACGGTCGTATTCAAGGAATTCGGCATTCGCCTGACGTTCAGACCGACGATTGCAGGCGACGCGATACGGTTGAAAGTGAAGCCCGAAGTCAGCTCCCTCGACTTCAACAACGGCATCACCCTTTCCGGATTTCGTATTCCCGCCCTCACGACACGAAGGGCTGAAACCGATGTCGAGCTGCGCGATGGACAGTCGTTCGCCATCGCGGGACTCCTCGACAACATTTCGCAGAACGACACCGCGGCGATCCCAATCCTCAGCAAGCTGCCCGTGATCGGTCCGCTCTTCAAGAGCACATCCAGACGCGCAGAGCAGACCGAATTGATGGTGCTTATTACTCCACGGCTGGTGCGCGCCCTCGATCCGGACGAAGTGCCGCCACTGCCGACGGTGCCAGATCCGTTTATCAAGAAGCCCACGACGCCCGGCAAGAAGCCCGTCGGCGGAGTTGGAGGGGAGAGCCTCGAAGGGGGCGCCGGTCTCGTGGACGCGCCGCTTCCGACGCCCCGCGGTAAGCGGGGCGGAACAAAGTGAGGTTGATCGTGCCGATGCAGCGATCGCGGTGGTCGTCGGACCGTGGAGCGGTCGTAATCCAGGTCGCCGTGTGCCTCGTCGCCCTGCTGGCGTTCAGCGCGCTCGTCGTCGATTACGGCGTGATGTGGTCGAGCCGCGGACAGGCGCAGAACTCGGCGGATGCGGGGGCGCTCAGCGGCGCCATCGCGCTCGCATTCGACAGTGGGACCGATTTCGCCGGCGCCAAGGAGAAAGCGCGCGCGGTCGCACTCCAGAACTGGGTATGGGGACAGGCGCCGGACGTGCAGCTGTCGGATGTGACTTTTCCCGCGTGCCCTCCGGGCGCACCTGGTCCGCCGGATACGTGTGTCAAAGTTGATGTGTTTCGAAACCAGTTGCGGGGCAATCCGCTGCCGATCTTTTTCGGAAATCTGGTCGGCGTCGCCAGCCAGGGCGTCAGGGCAACGGCGACGGCGCAGATCGTCGCGGCCGACACCGTGGACTGCCTCAAACCGTGGGCCGTCGTGGATCGCTGGGACGAATTCGAGCCAGGCGGGGCCGAGCCCGACTATCCAAATCCGGACCCGGACTTCCTGCCCACGTCCACGTACGACAAGTACTCGACGGGTAAAGGTAATCTGCCGCCGCAGGAGCCCGATTTTTACAAGCCCGCGACGACGACCGATCCCGGCACGGGTTTTCGACTCCCGTACGACGAAGGATTGCGGTATGCGATCAAGGTTGGGGACGCCAGCAATTCGGTGTCGTCCGGCTGGTTCCGAGCCATTCGTCTGCCGCGACTTGACGGCCAGAACGGTGGCGACGTCTATCGCGAAAACATCGAGAGCTGCAACGGCCTGCCGTCCAGCTACGCTTCGCCAGATGTCGTTTGTCCCGCGACAATCGGCCAGGACGACATGGCGTACTGGGCTGCTCGCGGCTGCTACAAAGTCGAAACGGGCAACATGGTCGGTCCCACGAGCCAGGGAATCGAAGAGTTGATCCTGCGCGATGCCGGCGCCTCTTATAACGCCGCGAGTAAGGAAATCGTGGGCAGCAAGTACAGCCCCGCGACGAAGAGTCCGCGGGTCGTGCCGATCGGCGTCATGAACGTCGACCAGTATTTGTCCCAGGATCCGAACGGTTCGACCCCCGTCATCCGGCTGGAGAACATCTACGGGTACTTCATCGAGGGGATGGGCGATGTGGCGGCTGATGGCAGCATGACTCTGAACAAAGCCGGCAAGTCCGTGATTGGGCGGATTATGACAATCCCGGCGAGCGGAGCTTCGAAGCTGGTGAATTCCGCGTCGTTCCTGCGTTCGATCATTCTGGTCCGGTGAGGAGATAGGTTGTCCACGGTAATTAAACTCGTCAGTTCGGATCCCCAGCTCGCGCACGTCGTGCGCGAGACCGGCATGCAGGTGGTCGCGGTGCCGCCTGAAGCGCTGGCGATGCTCGCCCAGGCGAACGCCGCGCAGCCCGAGGTGCTCGTAATCGACGTGCGCGACGACGCGCAGCTGCCCCCCGCGCTCGCGTCCCTCAAGCGGCAGCACCCTACGACTGGTGTCGTGCTGATCGTGGCGAAGCTCGATCCCGCGCTGATGCTGGACGCGATGCGCGCCGGCGTGAACGAGTGTGTCATTCACCCGGTGTCGGTCCCCGAACTGCAGGCCGCGGTCAAGCGGCTGGCCAAGAGCCTGGTTCCCGTAACGCGCGGGCAGGTATTCGCCATCATCGGGGCGAAGGGGGGCGTCGGAGCGACGACGGTTGCGGTGAATGTGGCGACGTCGCTCGCGAAGGCTGCGGCGGATTCGACCCTGCTGGTCGACCTGAACGTCGCCTGCGGGGACGCGGCGGTGTTCGTTGGTACGGAACCGCGATTCTCCGTGATGGACGCGCTCGAAAACGTTCAGCGGCTCGACACCGCATTCTTCAACGGGCTCGTCGTGCGCAGCAAGAGCGGACTCGATCTGCTCGGGGCGTCGGGAAGACCCGTGACGGGAGGGTTCGAGGCGCAGCGCATTCGAACGCTTCTCGATTTTGCGAGCCTCAGCTATCGCTATACCGTGCTCGACGTGCCCCGCTCCGATACGACGGCGCTCGATTCGCTCGAGACGGCGACGAAAATCGTGCTGGTCGTCAATCAGGAGCTGGCGACCGTGCGCAATGCGGGCAGGATGGCCGCGACTCTGCGACAGCGATACGGCCCAAGCCGGCTGTCGGTCGTGCTCACTCGCACCGACCGTCGTGCCGAAATCGGGCACGAGGACGTCGAGCGCACGCTCGGGATTGATGTTAAGCACACGTTTCCAAGCGATTACCGCCTGGCACTGCAGGCAATGAACAAGGGACGGCCGCTGGTGCTGGACAACCACAACGAACTGTCCAGTGCGTTCGTGTCGTTTGCACGGGACCTCGCGGGCATTCCCCGTGCTGACATGGGCGCGAAGCCGGGTACGGGCAGTTTGTTCGGACGGCTTGCGCCGAAGCGAGCTTGATTCGGAACGCTAACGAAGAAGGGACAGACTCGATGATCTCGATGGGACTCACGGGCGGCGCGGCGGGGGTTGACACTCGCAGCGTGCACTATCAGGAACTGAAAAGCCGGATTCATCAGGACCTGCTCAACCGCCTCGATCTCGATCGCCTGACCCGGATTCCGCGCGAGACCGCGGAGCCGGAAATCCGCAACCTGATCGTCGGCATGGTGGAGCGCGAGAGCGCCGCGATGCCGCTCAGCCTGTTCGAGCGCGAGGCGCTCATTTCCGACGTCGTCAACGAGCTGTTCGGGCTCGGGCCTCTCGAAGTGCTGCTCCGCGATCCGTCGATCTCCGACATCCTCGTCAACCGGTACAACCAGGTGTACATCGAGCGTGAAGGCAAGCTCGAGGAAACCGACATTGTCTTCAAGGACGACCGCCACCTGATGCAGATCATCGAGCGAATCGTCAGCTCGGTGGGCCGCCGTATCGACGAGTCGAGCCCCATGGTGGATGCACGCCTCGCGGACGGGTCACGCGTCAACGCGATCATCCCGCCGCTCGCGCTCGACGGCCCTGCGATGTCGATTCGGCGATTCCGAACCGACCGCCTCGGCGCGCAGGACCTCGTGACCCGCGAGTCCTGGACCGAGCCGATGCTGGAATTCCTGACGGCAGCGATCGCCAGCCGCCTCAACGTGATCGTCTCCGGGGGCACCGGCGCCGGCAAGACAACGCTCCTGAACGTCCTCTCGGGATTCATCGGTGCGAACGAACGCATCGTGACGATCGAGGATGCGGCGGAGCTCGCGCTGCGTCAGCGCCACGTAATCCGCCTCGAGACGCGGCCGGCGAACATCGAAGGCAGAGGCGCGGTCCGCGCACGCGAGCTCGTCGTCAATGCGCTCCGGATGCGTCCCGACCGCATCATCGTCGGCGAGGTCCGGAGCGAGGAAGCGCTGGACATGCTGCAGGCGATGAACACGGGGCACGACGGAAGTCTGACGACCGTCCACGCGAACAGCCCGCGAGACTCGCTGTACCGCCTCGACACGATGGTCGCCATGGCGAATCTGAACATCCCGGAGCGAGCGGTTCGTCAGCAGATCTCGTCGGCCATCAATCTCATCGTGCAGGTGTCGCGTATGGCCGACGGCACCCGCAAAGTCACGGGCATTTCCGAGATCACAGGAATGGAAGGGGATGTTATCACGATGCAGGACATCTTCCTGTTCGACCGGATGGGACTCGGGCCGGAAGGCAAGGTTCGTGGCCGGTTCCGTGCGACGGGCATCCGCCCGAAGTGCAACGATCGGCTCGCTGCGGCTGGAACGCCGCTCCGGATGGACATGTTCGAGCACGTGAAGGCCGTGGCCTGAGGAGGTCGAGGTGGTTTTTGTTGTTCTCACGTTTGTCGGGATGCTCGCGCTCGTCCTGGGGGCGTACTGGTTGTTCGTCCTTCGGATCGACCAGTCGGAGGATCTCGCGCTGCGAAAGCGCCTCCGCCCCGAAACAGCGGCGGCCATCCCGAAGAAGTTCAAGATTCTCAAACCTGCCGAGCAATTGAGCAGTGTCAGCAGCTTGAACACGGCGCTCGGCCAGATGGGACGCGTGACAGCCCCACTGCAGCGGGATCTCACTCAGGCGGGCCTGAACTTCAGCGTGGCGACATTGCTCCTGTCCTCAGGCTGCCTTGCGCTCGGCGCTTATGTGGTCGTGAAACTCGCGACGTTCCATACCCTGCTTGGGATTGGAGCGGGCATCCTCGCGTCGTTCGCGCCGTTCTTCTACGTGAAGTACAAGAAGACCCAGCGCCTCAGGAAATTCGAGGAGCAGTTCCCGGAGGCCATCGATCTCATCGGACGTGCAATGCGCGCGGGACACGCGTTTACGACGGGCCTGGTCATGGCGGCCGACGAGATCCCGGCTCCGGTCGGCGAGGAATTCAAGCTGCTGTACGACCGGCAGAACTTCGGTATGCCGCTGCCCGAGGCGATGAAAGCGTTCGCAGCCCGAATCCCGCTCATCGACGCGCGGTTCTTCGTCACAGCCGTGCTCACGCAGCGAGAGACGGGCGGAAATCTTGGCGAAGTGCTCGACAACCTCGCAACCGTTATCCGCGATCGTTTCAGGGTTCAGCGGCAGGTACGGGTGCTCACCGCACACGGTCGGATCACCGGCTGGATCCTCGCGGGGATGCCGCCGGCGCTCGCGGTTGCGCTGTTCGTCATTGCGCCCGGTCATTTGAAGCTCTTGATCAGTGATCCGCTGGGCGTCCAGATGATCGTGGGCGCCCTCGTCCTGCAGGTTCTCGGGACGCTCACGATTCGCAAGCTGGTCCAGATTCCGTACTAAGACCAAGGATTTCAGACATGACTCCAGACATCTGGTTGGCGCTCACGGGCGTCTTCATCTCGATAGCGCTGATCACGGGCTTCAGCACATCGCGCGTGCTGGCGCTTCGAGCGCCAGAACGGCGCCGCCTGCGGGACATCGCGCCCACCGCGTCCGCCGGGATCGTCGATCAGATCCGCCTGACGGAGCAGATCAATCCGAAACTGCAGACGATTGCCAGCAAGCTGCCGAAATCGCCGAAGGAAATGAGCCGGTTGCGGCGCCGGCTTCTCGCCGCGGGGATTCACAGCTTCGGCGCCGCGGTGTTCTACTCCATCGCGGAGCTCGTGCTGCCGCTGGTCTTCGGCGCGGTTCCGCTGAAGTTCATGATCGGCCCAATGGCCTGGGTGTTCGCGGCTCTCGCCGCGATGGTCGGCTACATGATCCCGGGTCTGGTGCTCGCGCGATTGATCAGCAAGCAGAAGCGCCGCATCGAGAACGGGCTGCCGGATGCGCTCGACCTGATGATCGTGTGCGTGGAAGCGGGATGCGGCCTCGACCAGGCGATCCTGAAGACGAGCGAGGAGCTGGACGTCTCGCATCCCGAGCTCGCGGCGGAACTGAAGCTGATTACGACGGAAGTGCGGGCTGGCAAGCCACGCATCGAAGCCTTCAAGAACTTTGCGGCGCGGACTCGGGTCGACGACGTGCGATCGCTCGTCGCCATGCTGGTGCAGACAGACAGGTTCGGAACGAGCATTGCGCAGGCACTTCGCACCCACGCTGAGGTGTCGCGTACGAAGCGTCGCCAGCGGGCGGAAGAGAAAGCGGCGAAGGTCGGGGTCAAACTGGTGTTCCCGCTCGTGTTTTTCCTGTTTCCGGCGTTTTACGTGGTGACGCTGGGCCCGGCCGTCATCCAGTTCGTGCGTGTCTTTTTCGGACAGGTCGTTAACAAGTAGTCATCCTGAGGAGGATCGGTATGGGAACAACGATAAACGTCGTGCTGTTGACGCTGGCGGGAGTCTTTCTCGTCATGTACCTGATGCGTCGCCGGGCGCGCCTGCGCGACGAAGACTAGATGCGGACCTGCGGCGGTGTGCGTCAGCGTTCAGGGCTGACCGCGGTACTGCTTGGCGTCGCGATGCTGAGCGGGTGCGCGGCCGGACACTCCTCGCCGCTGACACGCCGGCTCGTGCGGACGGGTGAGCCTGCCGTCAATCTCGGTGGGCCACCCATTGCCACCGCTCCGGCGTTGATGGGGGCGCAGAAGAAGCAGCAGCGTGGCGTTTCACACTCCGCACCACGCCAGGCTGGTTTCGGCGCAACCGTTGAGAGCGCGAACAGCCGGCTGGCTGCCGCGCTGCTCGCCGAGGCGATGTTCCCGGCTGCCGCCAGTCACGTTCGGGTCGCCGAGGAATACAAACGCCTTGGTGTCCTGGATGCGGCCTATTCGGCGCTGACGCGGGCGCTGCACGAGGCGCCATCCCTGTCGGTGGCTCACGAGGGGCTCGCGCGCGTCTGGCGGGACTGGGGAATGCCGGAACAGGGGCTTGGCGCGGCGTATCGCGCAGCCTACTACGATCCGCGATCCGCCAGCGCGCAGAACACGCTGGGCACGTTGTTCGCGGCGCTTGGGTATCCCGAGCTCGCGCGCAAGGCGTTCGAGCGCGCGCTCGCGATCGACCCGAACGCAAGCTGGGCGCTCAGCAACTTGTGCTACGTGGATTATCGGCTCGATCGAATGGAGCTGGCGCAGGCGGAATGTGCCGCAGCTCTGAGGCTGAAGCCGGATTTCGCGGCGGCGCACAACAACATGGGGCTGGTATACGCGGCGGGCGGCAACTTCGTCCAGGCACGGCGTGCGTTTCTTGCGGCCGGCGACGAGGCGACCGCCCACTTCAATCTCGGGATGACATATCTGCAGCGCCGCGATTATGCGGCCGCCGCAGACGCGTTCGAGGACGCGATCAAAGCCAGGCCAGGCTTCACTCTTGCGAAGAGACGAGCACACGGGGCTCGGCTCCGGGTGCTGACGGGGCGGAATTGACGAGCGACAACATGCTGACTATGGATGCTGACACGAACACGGCCACTGCCGGCGCGCAGGGCCTGCCTCCCGCGCCAACCACACCGGCGGAAGCGGGGTTGAGTCTGGACCTGCTCACGCAGCTCGCGTTGAAGACGCTGCACTTTTCCGGCGAGTTGACCGGCGGAGAGCTGGCCAAGCGACTCGGCTTGAACTTCTCGGTGATGGAAGCTGCGATCGATTTTCTCAAGACGCAGCATCAGGTCGAGATCGCCGGCGGCTCGATGGTCGGGCGGGCGTCGTACCGCTACCGCATCACGGACGCAGGCCGTGCACGTGCGGCCCTGTTCCTCGAGACGAACCATTACGTCGGTGTTGCGCCGGTGCCGTTCGAACAGTACCGGCAATACATGCTCAACTTCAGAAAGGCGGCTCCCCGGACCGCCACGCGCGACCGCGTGCGCGAGGCGTTCTCGCATCTCGTCATCAGCCAGGGCGTACTCGACCAGCTCGGCCCGGCTATCAACGCGGGACATTCCATGTTCGTGTACGGTCCTCCCGGAAACGGCAAGACCGTCATCTCGCAGGCAATCAGGAAGCTGTTGCACGGAACGATCGCCATTCCTCACGCGATTGAAGTCGAGGGAGCGATTATCCGTTTCTACGATCCGGTGAACCACGAACCGGTTTCGGCTGGCGACGAGCTCGACCAGAGCCTCGATCTCGGCAACCGTCTCGATCACCGGTGGGTGCTCTGCAAACGCCCCATGGTCATGGTCGGAGGCGAGCTCACGCTCGACGCGCTCGAGCTCAGTTACAACCCGTCGACGGGCTTCTATCGCGCCCCCGTGCAGGCGATTGCGAACGGCGGCGTGCTCGTCATCGACGACTTCGGCCGGCAGCAGGTCGCGCCGCGCGACTTGTTGAACCGCTGGATTGTGCCGCTCGAAAGCCGCGTGGACTTCCTGACGCTGCAGTCCGGCCAGAAGATCGAACTGCCGTTCATGGTCCTGGTGATTTTCGCGACCAACATCAAGCCGGCGGAACTGGTCGACGAGGCGTTTCTCCGCCGCATTCACTACAAAGTGTTTGCGGAAAGTCCAACCGTCGCAGAGTTCAAGCAGATCTTCGAGAACTGCTGCAGCGAAAGGGGCGTGCGATACGATCCGTCACACGTCGAACATCTGCTGCAGAACTATTACGCACCACGCCAGATCGCGCTGCGAGGCTGCCAGCCGCGCGACTTGCTCGATCAGGTCCTCTCACTGGCCGAGTACCTGGGCGAACCGCCGCACGTGACGCCCGAGCTGCTCGACAGCGCGTGTGCGGGGTATTTCGTGGACGAACGGGAAAGCCCGGTCGTCTACGCCTGAGTAGACGAGGATCGAACGATGCGCTTCTCCACGGCAGTCGTCGTGCTGGCGCTCGCGCTCGGCAGCGGTGCGTCCGTGCGGTCTCGAGCGGCGTCGCTGGAGCGCACGCCGCTCGCGGTCCGCATCACGTCTCCGCTCGGCAGGACGGGAATCCCCGGAACGGTCCGGATCGTCGCGCAGATTCAGGCCGAGCCCGAGTCGGTCCTGAAGCCGGTCCAGTTCTTCGTCGACGACAAGCTGCTGGGGACCGACACCGATGGCCCTCCGTACGCTGTCGAGTGGGTGGACGAGAACCCGTTCGAACCGAAACGAATCGAGGTGGAAGTCACCGACGATCACGGCAACAGCGCGCGTGACGCGATCTCGTTGAAGCCGCTGGAAGTCTACGAAACCTCTCAGGTGACGAGCGTCCTCCTCGAGGCGACGGTACAGGACAAGGCTGGCCGGTTCATCGGCAACCTGCAGCCCGGCGATTTCCACGTGCGGGAAGACGGCGTGCCGCAGACGTTGGAGTTGGCACGCCGGGAAGAGATGCCAGCGACATTCGCGCTGCTCATCGACAGCAGTCAGAGCATGTCGCGCCGCATGGACTTCGTGAAGGAGGCCGCAAGCCGGCTGACCGGCTACCTGGCCGCACGCGACACGTTGCTCGTCGTACCCTTCTCCAGGCACGTCGAACCGATTACGGGGCCGACCAGCGATCGCGCCACAGTTGAGGAAGCGATCGGCGCGATCAATGCGCAAGGGGGCACCGCGATCCTCGACAGCCTCATCGAGGTCGCGCCGCATTTGAAGGATGTGGAAGGCCGGAGGGTGATCGTGCTGGTCACCGATGGATATGACGAGCACAGCGAGAGCCGGTTCGACGACGCGCTCGCCGCCGTGAAATCCGCAGGCGCAACCGTGTACGTTGTCGGCATCGGCGGTGTCGCGGGCATTTCACTGAAGGGGGAGCGGTTCTTGCGCAAGCTGGCCGCGGAAACCGGAGGCAGGATGTTCATGCCGTCGCGCGACGAGGATCTCGCTCTCGCTCACGACGCGCTTGCCTCCGACGTACACCAGCGCTACCTGTTGACCTATACGCCCTCCAATCAGGCCGTCGACGGCGCGTGGCGAGCGATCAGCTTGACGACCTCGAACCCGACCTACGTCCTGCATACGCGGAAGGGGTACTACGCACCGAAGCCTGCCCCGGTACGTCCCTCGATAGAGTTCACGATCACGGATAACGAAAATCGGATCGTCGACGTCGGCGCCGACGATTTGACGGTGGTCGAAAACGGTATCGAGCAGAAGGTCGATACGTTTCAGGAGGCCGTCAGTCCGGTGTCTGTTGTCCTCGCACTGGATGCGAGCGGCAGCATGAAGAAAGCGGCACCGGTGGCACAGGAGGCCGCACGACGTTTCGTGCAGGCCCTGCGCGCCGAAGATCAGCTCGCGACGGTGCTCTTCGCGGACCAATCCGAGGTGGTCCACGAACTCTCAAAAGACCGTCAACTCAGTCTGGCGGCAATCGACAAGTACCAAGCCAAGGGTGGAACCGCCTTATACGACGCTCTATGCGACTCGCTGATCCGTCTGAAGGCGGTGGAGGGACGACGTGTGATTGTTGTCGTTACGGACGGCCGCGACGAAGACAATCCGGGCACCGGGCCCGGGAGCGCGCGCAGCTTCGACGACGTGTTGCAGTACGCGAAGGATATCGACGCGGTGGTGTACGGGATCGGCATCGGTACCAAAGTGGATCGTCCGCGTCTCGAGACACTAGCGGAGGCATCTGGAGGCCAGGCGTATTTCCCGGAAGACGCCTCGCAGCTCGACGAGCCCTACCGCAGAATCGTCGAGCACCTCAGGCGCCGATGGGTTCTGGCGTACACGTCGACGAATTCGAAGCATGACGGCTCGTGGAGAGCCGTCGAAATCCGCACTCACGCATTGAATGCGGTCGTGAGAAGCCGCGGCGGATATTTCGCGCCGGACAAATAGCTGTTACCGCCATGCAGATATCAGGCAAGCCTTACGAAGGCTGGATGACATTCATCCCGCTGACGGTGTTCATTCTTTTCGTTATCTCGTTCATGGGTGGACCGCTCGGGTTCATGACAGTCGCCTCGAACTGGGTCACGGATGTCGTTGGTTTCCTCGTGAACTGGGTGAGGAGCTTCTAGTGTTCAGCAAGAGCAGAAGAGCCGTCATGCTGTTGTCGGACGTCATCGTCCTCGGCTTGTCACTCGAGTGGTACGAAGGCGTAGCGCTCGTGCAGGAAATCGTGGAAGGACAGATCAAGACCGGCGGCAAGACGGTGCTCATTCCCCAGTTGCATCAAATACAGCTTTCAGCTGACGGATGTGTCGAGCTGCTGGGGGGCAGCGCAGTCGACGAGCCTGTCCGTCGAATGGGGCAGATGCTCCAGGCGCTCCTCACCAACTCCGAGGTGCCAGTGCAGTTGCGCCTCGTGGCTTCTCAAGCCACCGCGCCAACCCCTCCTTACGCCTCTCTGCAAGCTTATGCGGACGCGCTCGCGTTTTTCGAGCGCCCGGCTCGTCCGTCGATCCTCCAAGGGATCTACGCCCGCGCGGCATCGGCTGCCGACGTTCCGGCTGCATCTGTTGCACCGACACTGGACGCCATCGCCCCCCTTCCGGCCAAGGAAGCGCCGGCGAGCCGCAAGGATCCATCGAGGACGCGGATGACACGTCGTCGGATATTGCTTGCGGTCAGCGCGACGGCCGTGCTCTTCGCGACCGCGGCGGCGGTCAAATACTCGGGCACTGATGTCGGACCCTCCCGGCTCAAAGCGCTCACGGCACAGACGGTGCAAGCTTCCGATCGGGTCGGAAGCTTGGTCGTCTCGGCTGTCTCTGAGGTTACGGATCGGGTTGGTCTGGGGCGGCTTGCACCCGTAAACGGTCCGGAGGCGACCGCGCCGGCTGCGCCCGCTGCGAAGGCGCCCGCGGCTCCACAGCCACAACCGCGAAAGAAGACATCGCGGCCAGCGCCGGCTCCGGCAGTGTTGGCATTCGATCTGGATCCGCCGGCTGCCGCACTGCCTCCGCTCGTGGTTCCTGCTGTTGCGACCCGCCTTGCTCTTTCAACGCGGCCGAAAACGGAGTTCGCGATGTCCCTTTCGGAAACGGGCGCGGATGTGTCGATCTATTCGGCCGACTCTGTCGGGGTATCCCCGCCGGTCGGCGTAAAACCACAGTTGCCCCGGCAGCTGCCGCCAGCGTTCGATCGCGGCCAGCTCGGTCGGATGGAACTCGTGATCGCGCCGGACGGCACGGTGGAGTCCGCGAAGCTCGTAAGAGCCCCTCGGAACGTGCACGACTCCATGCTGCTGAGCGCAGCCAAGGCATGGCAGTTTCGACCGGCGTTGAAGGATGGCAATCCAGTGCGCTATCGAAAGACGGTCTGGATTGTACGTCCATAGTGCGGGCGTTCTCTCGCGTTCGCATCGTGCCGAACGCGCCGGACTCAGGCCCTGGACAGACGACTATTCGAACATCCTGCAGGTCCTGACGCGCTTCTGACGAGTGCGCGTGCTGACACGCTCCACTTGCTACAGGTGTTTACGCGGTCAATGACGCGATTCCCACGCAGATCTGACGTTCGTGCGCAAGCGGCCGTCCTCTGCGCCTGCCTGGCTTTCATCTATTTTTTGAACCTGGGCACCCCGGGGACGCTCGATCGAGCGGGACAGATAAAGGGCACGGACTTCATCCATTTTTACGTGCTCGGCTCCGTGGCGTTGCACGGGCCCTCGCACGCGCTCTACGACACGGCAGCCCTCGCCAGAAGATCGGCGGAGCTGGTGCCGGAGTCCGCCCGTGTGTACTACCTTCCGATCTATGGCCCCCAAATCGCTCTATTTTTCGCCCCGCTCTCCACCTTTCCTTATTTGTGGGCGCTGCTCGCGTGGCTCCTCATCACCGCGGCCATTTACGCGCTGTGCTGCGTCTCCGTCTGGCGGGCGTGTTCCGGTTTGCGTAATGAGCGCGGGCTGGTCCTCCTCGTTGCGGCGGCAAACCCCGCGTTCTTCAACCTCATTGCGCACGGTCAGAATTCCGCAATCGCGCTCGCCTCGGTAACGCTGGCCTTCCTCGCGCTCAAACGTGGGCAGTCGTTTCTCGCCGGCCTGGCGATCGGCATGCTCCTTTACAAACCGCAGCTCGGCATCGTTCTGGCGTGTGTCTTTTTGCTAAGCCTTCACTGGCCGGTGATCGTTGGAGCACTCGTCGGCGCTGGGTCGCAGCTTTTCGTCGCGCGACTGTTCTTCGGGAATGATGTGATGCACGAGTACTGGAAGGCACTGATGGGCATAGGTGCTATCCAGCCGTTGCTGGATGTGAAGCCTTACCAGATGCACTCCATGTTCTCATTCTGGAAACTCCTGGTGCCGAATTCCCAGGTCGCCGCGGGCCTCGCTATTGTCTGTGCCTGCGTAGTGCTTTTCGTTAGTTGCCGAGTGTGGTGGTCACACGCGCCACTCTCGCTGAAATATGCGTTTCTTTTGTTGGCCACCGTCCTCGTTAGCCCGCACCTGGTTGTCTACGATCTCGTTATCCTGGCTCCCGCCCTGCTGATGGTGGCGGACTGGGCCATGATTCATCAGGACAAGGCCTACGCCAAACCGGTCCAGCAGCTAGTGTATTATTCATACGCCTTGCCGCTGGCTGGCGGCGCCACCAGGTTCACACATATCCAACTCTCAGTGATCGCGATGGGCGCATTGAGCTGGGTGCTTGCATCAATCGCGTTCAGTTACAGGAACTCGCTACATCAGACCCGGATAGGAGCCTCTCGTGCGGAGAGAGGTGCATCGACTTCGACCGCGCACGTCCAGCGCGTCTGAGAGCGCGTGACAACGCCCTTTTGATGAATCTTCGAATCGCAGATACGTGGTGGCGGAGATGGCTCGACACGGAACGCTTCGCGACGGTGTTCCTTTTTCTCGTGCTTGCGACTGTCGCGTGTCTGATGCCCGCTCAGAGCGACACGTGGTGGCAATTGCGTACGGGGGAAGACATGTGGCGGTCCGGTCACATCGTCCTCCACGATGAGCTCACGCATACCGTCGCGGGCTCTTACTGGCCCAATCACGAGTGGCTTACGCAACTGTTGTTCTACGGAGTGTATCGATTGGGTGGTCTGCCGCTCCTGACTGCCGCATGCGCCGCAGCAGTACTCGTCACGTGGCAGATCGCTCTCCGCCTGACACCAGGCCCCGCGCTGTTGCGTCTGATGCTCGTTTTTTGCGGCGCGGCATTTTCCACAGCCACGTGGTCATTACGTCCTCAAGTACTCTCTTCGGCATTCTTCGCAACAACATTGTGGATCCTGGTACGGCGACGCTTTCTTTGGATACTTCCCCCTTTGTTTCTGATCTGGGCAAACCTCCATGGAGGCGTCGCGGCGGGCGGAGTTCTCATCGTGGCCGCCGTGCTTGCCTCGGTAACCCTCGAGCCTCGTCGAAGTATGACGCTGATCGGAATCGCCCTCGCGTGTTTGATTGCCACAGCGGCCACACCGTTGGGTTTCTCTTTGTGGCTCGAGATACCAGCTTCGCTGGCGCGATTGAAGACATACGGCGTGACGGAATGGATTGCGCCGAGCGTCGCGAATCCGGTGGAGGTTCCCTTCTGGATGACCGCGACCGGCCTGGGCGTCGTCGTTGTCAGCAGACGAAAAGCCCTGCGGTCGGTCGACACCGCCACCCTGACGCTCGCCGCTGTGCTGATCCTCGGTGTTGCGCTGCGAAGCGCGCGGAACATACCGCTGTTCCTTATTTGCGCCCTTCCGGCGCTGGCGACATTGCTTCACGATCCGAGTGATCGACCCTCAGGCCAGAAGGCGCGGCAGCCGGTTCCTGCCTTCGCTGCCGCAGTTTTGGCGATGTCGATGTTATCGGCGTTCACGTTCGTTGCGTACGCGTGGCTGACACCGCTGCCTCGCCTCGAGTGGAAACCACTCGGGGAGGAAACGATCGCGGCCGTCGCCGCGTGCGAAGGTCCCTTGTACAACCGGTACGATGAGGGCGGATACTTGGAATGGTTTCTCAAGGGTCGCAAGGTTTTCATCGACAGTCGCCAGGATCCGTTCCCACAGGAGCTGGTGCTCGAGCAGATTCGAGTGGAGAAGACGGGGGACTATGCGGTCATGTTTCGCCGATACCGAATTGGCTGTGCTCTAACAAGAGAAAGTTCCCCGCTTTCGTCACGGCTCGAGCGGGATGGGTGGCGTTGGCGCGGCGGAGCGAAACCCTGGAGGGTCTACCGCCGGCCGGGTCCGATTTCCATTCAGGCATTCAGATAAAAATGTCCAGCGTTTGCACGGCCTCGCGGCGGTTTTGTGTTGTCTTCGCAAGAATATCGTTTGACTCGAAAGCGACGAAAGTCACCTCCACAAGTGACATATCGCGAAAATCCAGCAATCTTCCGTACCTGCTTTGTGGCTCATCGATTGCGTTATGAACAGCCGTCATGTCCAAGGTGCACAAGCGGCGGCGGAGCCGGCGACGGGTCGCCGCGCGCCGTCGACTGCTGACCGGTCTGGTCCTCTTCGTTCTGGCGCTGGCGGCTGCCATCTATCTCGGCGCGGCGCGCTATCTTCCCGCGCTGGAGCCTGTGCCATTGTCGGCCGCGCTCGAGCCCGCAGAACTCGAAACCGTGCCCGCACTGGCGCGCGCGACGTTCGAGCGTGAAACATATCCCTATTCAGTTATCGACGGCGGAGCGTCAAGTGTAGACGAACTGAAAAACCGCATGGCCCGTGACCCGGTCGTCGCGGCCCACTATGCGGATTTCGCCATCGACAGGACCCGCGTCGAACGTTTGAATCAGTCCCGCCTCGCGCACGTTTCCTACCGGATCGGCAACTCCGTTTTCTGGACGCGCAAACCTGTCGTGATTAAAGCAGGGGAAAAGGTCCTGACCGACGGCCTGCACGTCGCGCGCACGCGCTGCGGTAATCAGCTCGCCGACAAGCCAGGTGACGTTTCACCCCTGGAACCTGCACCGGGGGCGATGGATGTGCCCCTAAAGAGCGGGCCGGCCGCTTCGTCCCCCTTGGCGCTGCTCCATCCGCCCACGTCCCTCCCCACCGCATTGGCCGGGCAGTCACCGGGGGGCATGAGTCTCCCTTCGAGCGGAGAGACCGCCGGCGGATTCGGTAGCTCTCCACTTGGTGGAGTGGGACAGATCGTAGGACCCGTCGGCGATTCACACGCGCCGGAGAACACGTCGAGTCCTTCAGACAAGCCAGCGACCACCGCGGATCCGCCGCCTGACACCTCGACTCCGCCAACCACTCCTCGACCAACTCCGTCAGAGGTTCCGGGCCCGACTCCTCCGGTGCAACCGGAACTGCCGCCCGTGGCAACGGGAACGCCTGATCCCGGGAAGCCGCCGCTGATCCCGCCGGAACATCTTCCAATTCCGCCCGGCACGGATCCGCCATTGCCGCCCGGCCTGATCGATCCGGCAGATCCCGGAGATCCTGAGCAGCCCACGTCCGTGCCGGAGCCTGGCACAGCGCTCCTCTTGATTGTTGGAGGTGTGACGTACGCGCTGCGCCGTTTGCATGGAGCAGGTCGCGACTAATACTCGCGATTGCTGCGCTGGAGATCCCGTATTCGGCGCGGTCTTTCAGCGTCGGGTCACGTGCTCGTGCGCACACGACCCCCGTGCAGCATCATCGAGGCGGTTCTATGACAAATCGGGACCGCATGGATGTCCGAGCGGAATAGTGCTGACGTGGATCTCTGTCGTGAACTCCCACCAAAGTCGCGGCTTCAGGTCGTGGGGACGCTCGGCACGCGCAACTCTTTTTCACACGAAGGGTGGGTGTGCTGAAACACCTGCGCGCCGGAGGTTACGATCCTCACTGTGTAGGGGAGCGAGAACCGGTCGAGCACAGAGCCGAGCGCTTCGAGGAGCGCCGGCGCAAGCGCGTTCTCGTCCTCCGCAGTAAGGGTAGAGATGAAGCGAATATCCATTACATCTCCAGGTGTACGTTCGGTAACGGCATGACAAAAGTGCAATTTACGTTCCCCCATACAGCTGAGGTCGATTGCGGGTACCTGCTGTATTTCAGGGAAAGTTGTGAATTCTCTCCATGCGAAGTCTCCCGTGGGGAGGATTATTTTCGGACGATCCGGAGTATTCGCGAACAACGTGCCCTTTCGCCTTCGCGCGCAAACGGGCTACTTTCGTCCGTCGCCGCATGATCAAACTTCCGGACCTCGCCTCGCTTGCACTGCTCGCGCCGAGGATCGCGCGCTCGGCGACGTTGTCGGTTGCGTGTGGACGAATCGTCGAGGACCTCACGCGCACGATGCGGCTGCGATGTGCAATTCTGGAAAAGCGGGGGCAGTCGTGGGAAATCGTGTCCATGTCGCCGCGCGAGGTGCAGATTCGCGACGATCGCGCGGGGGCAATCGAGATCGCGCTCGGGGGCATAGGCGGCGTCGAACGGATGCTCGTGATCGTCGGGCGGGGTGGAGAGCCGGTACCGGACCCGGCGTGGGTCGACATTCTGCAGAAGACGCTGAGCGACGCCTTGATGCTGGTAGCCCTGCGCGTCGACGCCGAACGCGGCAGACGATACGACCTGCGCTGCTATCGTTTTGCCGCCGAGTTGCTGCGTCCCAGAGGCCGGGCGAACCTGTATCGCTTCCTCGTCGAACGGATGGCGCGGGCGGTCGGTGCCGGAACCGGCTCGCTCGCGTTGTACGTCGCGTCTGAAAACGCGCTCTCAATCGTGGCGGCGTACGGGTACCCCTCGGTGCTGGTCGATCATGTCAGGGTCAAGCCGGGAGACGGAGTGCTGGGGCGCGTGTTCGCCACCCGGCGCGCGGAGTGCGCGAAGGTGCCTCCGTCGACGACTCGCTCAATCCGGCGGCGGCGGTATCGAGGGGACTCGTACATGGCCGTGCCGCTGAGATCGGGCGCAAGTGTGCTCGGTGTCGTCTCGGTGACCGAGCCGGAGCAGCACAGCGCGTTCACCCGGCAGGATCTCGCAATTCTTCGAGCGTATGCCGTCCCCGCCGCGCTGGCGTTGTGTGGCGAGTCGCTTCGCGACGAGGCGGCCGGCCTGGCGCATCTGGCGACGGTCGATGCGCTCACGGGGATTTCGAACCGCCGCCATTTCGACGAACGGCTCACGGAGGAAATCCAGCGCTCCCGGCGCGAGCATGGCGAGCTCGCGCTGCTGATGATTGACATCGACGACTTCAAGGCGCTGAACGATGCGCGGGGCCATCAGAGCGGCGACGCGGTGCTGCGCGATGTCGCGGACATCCTGCGGCGCTCGATTCGGTCGTTCGATGTGTGCGCACGCTACGGCGGCGAAGAATTCGCGATCCTCATGCCGGGCGCGACTGCGTCCACCGCGTACCAGATTGCCGAACGGATCCGGCGCCACACGGAATCGCATTTCGGCGACAACTGGCGCTATGCGGCCGGCGCGCGGCCGACGCTCAGTATCGGCGTGGCAAATGCAACCGGCGAGACATCGGGACCGGCCCTGGTGGCCACCGCGGATGCCGCGCTTCTGTGGGCGAAGGCCGCCGGGAAGAACGTGGTGAAGCTCTATGCCGACATGCCCGCGCGATCGTTGTCCGGCTAGCGGGTCAGGAGAAGGCCTACTTGCTCTCCGAGGTTTCTGTCTCGGCCTCGAACAGGTGCAGCAGTTGCGCGGAGGAGATGGGCTTCACGAGATAGATCGCGTGAATACGTTGGGCCTCGGCCCGAAGAACGGGGTCGTCGAAACCCGAATACACGATGAGTTTCATGTCCGGCCGCAGGTCGCGGGCGACGACGGCCAATTGAAGTCCGTTGAATGCACCGAGCCGGACATCGGTAAGCAAACCGGTAAAGTGCTGCGTGCGCAGCGCCTGGCGCCCTTCCTCGAACGTGGAGCAGGCGACCACACGCCAGCCGGCTTCCTGGAAGCTTCGTTCAACGGCCTCCAGCAGCACCACGTCATCCTCGACGACCAGTATGGGCGCTTGTTCCCCTCGTTCGTCCATCTAAACGCCCAGCATACATCCAAATCGCAGTGCAAGCCACGGCGTGCACGTGTTGTGACTCTTTGATAATGTCCCCTCGCGGACTCGTTAGAAATGTCCCCTTAAGCTTACGGCCTCTGAGGAGGTCGTGGATTGGGGCGGACAGCGATGAGCACGAGAGAGTTGAGGCGG
>Ga0137373_10001155_pt1 | contig 28341 bp, 22 predicted proteins | sample SagtaG_5_FD_104912 | JGI IMG/M metagenome (GOLD analysis project Ga0137373, IMG submission 104912) | Vadose zone soil microbial communities from Sagehorn Ranch, Mendocino, California, USA - Sage1_R_80_16 metaG | ecosystem: Environmental > Terrestrial > Soil > Vadose zone | place: USA... | reverse complement strand
CTCCTGCTGCTCGGGCCGCGCCCGGCGGTCGTGGTCGCCGTGGCCGGTGCGCTGATGCAGGGGACGATCAACGTCAGGCAGCGCTATCCCGCGTATCGCAACGCCTTCAACATGTCGGAAGAAGCGTTGACCATGGTGGCGACCGGGCTGGCCTACGTGGCGCTCGGCGGACCCGTCGGTCCGACGGAGCTCGGGTCGATCGCCAAGCCGGTCGTCGGCGCGATCGCGACCTATTTCGTTGTGAACACCGGGCTCATCGCGGGCGTCATCGCCGTGTCGACCGGACGCACGTGGTGGCAGGTGTGGCGCCAGGAATTCCTCTGGACGGCGTCCAGTTTCATGGTGGCGGGAAGCGCGGGTGCGCTCGGGGCGGTCGTCATTCAACGCGGGGAGCACTGGCTGGCGCTGTTGATGATTGCGCCGGTGTACCTGACCTACCGCACGTACCAGATCGTCGTCGGCCGTCTCGAAGACCAGAAGCGGCACGTCGCGGAAACGCAGGAACTGCACGCCGAAGCGCTCAGCGCGCTTCGGCACGCGCTGAATGCGGAGCGTGCGCTGGCGGAAGAAAAAGAGCGGCTCGCGGTCGCGCTGGCGGACATGACGCGTCTCGAGGACGCGCGCAAGCAGCTGCTCGAGCGAGAGCACGCCGCGCGCGCGTCGGCGGAGCAGGCAAACCGCCTGAAGGATGAATTCCTGGCGGTCGTGTCACACGAGCTCCGCACGCCGCTGAACGCGATCCTCGGCTGGGCGGATCTGCTGCGCGCCGGAAAACTGGATGATCCGAAGCGCGACCGCGCGTCGCAGGCGATCTTCGATAGCGCGAGGCGGCAGTCGCAGCTGATCGACGAGCTCCTCGACGTGGCGCGAATCATGTCCGGGAAACTGCGGCTCGAGAGGACGCCCGTCGACCTGACCGCGATCGTCAGCGCGGCGATCGAGGTGGTGCAGCCCGCGATCGAAGCCAAGCACATCAGGATAGTTGTCGACGCCGACGATGCGATCGGGACGGTGTACGGCGACAGCGCCCGGCTGCAGCAGGTTGCGTGGAACCTGCTCTCGAACGCGGTGAAGTTCACGGCGGAGGGAGGCACCGTCCGCGTGGAGTTGCGCGCGCACGAGAGCGCGGCGGAAATGATCATCACGGACAGTGGCCAGGGGATTACACCCGACTTCCTGCCGTCGGTGTTCGAGCCGTTCCGCCAGGCCGACGGGTCCACCACACGTCCGCACTCGGGGCTCGGCCTCGGCCTCTCGATCGTGAAACAGCTCGTCGAGGCGCACGGCGGGACCGTGGCGGCGCAAAGTCCCGGCGCAGGTCACGGCGCCGCGTTCACGGTTCGTCTACCCATCATTGCGAGCGTCGCGCCGCGTACGGCCGACGCGCAGCCACGCACCGTCGCGGCCGAGATTTCGCTTGCGGGCTTGAGAGTGCTCGTCGTCGACGACGACGCTGAGAGTCGGCACGTGCTCACCGCGCATCTCGAGAGCTCCGGCGCTGCGGTGATTTCGGCGGCCTCTGCCCCCGAGGCGCTCGACGTGCTGCAGCGCGAGCGGGTGGACGTGCTGCTCGCGGACATCGCGATGCCGGGCGAGGATGGCTACTCGTTGATCCGCAAGCTGCGCGCGCTCGACGCGGCAGCGGCGTCAGTCCCCGCGGCTGCGCTGACGGCGTTTGCGCGCGAAGAAGATCGGCAGCAGGCCTTCCGCGCCGGTTTCCAGCTGCACCTGTCGAAGCCCATCGACGCGAGTTCGCTCGTCGCCGCCGTCGCGACGCTCGGCCGGTGGAATCCGGCCGCCATTCGCTAGCGCGCGCACTTTTCTCCCGCGCGAACCGCCAGCAGCACCAGCGGGGCCCGTCCCGCGGCGGCAAGCGTGCGCGGCACGCCGCGCGGCACCATCATGAACGTGCCGGGGCGCAGCGGCTGATCGCGCCCCGCGGCCCGTCCGATGCCTTCACCGGAGATCACGTAGAGGAATTCGTCGGCGTCGGCCCGCCCGGGATCCGCCAGCCCTTCCTTCACCTGGAGCAGCACGGCGGGCCCGCCAGTCGTGCACGCCAGCGGGGACACTTTGCTCTCGCCGCGGCGGATGTAGTTTTTCTCGATGAACGCGGTCATGTCGAGTGCGACGGGGTCGGAGCTGAGCGCCGGTGCGGCCGCCGGGGCAGGCGCAGGTGCCGGGACCGGCGCCACGGGCGGCGGGGGAGCAGGGGTCAGCGTGACCTTCACGTCGATGGGCGCGCCCCCTCTCGCGGTCAGCTCCCGCTCCAGCGGGATGAACCCTTCACGATCGAACCGCAGCCGGTAGCCGCCGGGCGGAAGGTTCTCGAACGTGAGCCGTCCCGCTTCCGTCCGTGCCTCGCGCTGCGCGGAGCCGGACGTCGCGGCAAGCGGCGTCAGGCGCACCTGCACGTCGCCAAGCGGCGCTCCCGCGGGGTCGGTGACCAGGACCGCGAAGATCGCACGTGCCGTTGGCCCCGTGCGCCGCGGTGTTTGTGCGCCGGCGGTTGTGGCGATCACGAGCACACCGGCCAGCACGAGCACGATTCGCATGATCTCTACTCCTCAGTGAATCCGCGGCGAGGGCTGCGACGGGCGAGCGTCATGCTCGTCCGCGTCCTCTTCGCCCTCGTCGGACGCCAGCGGCAAGGTGATCACGAATGTCGCGCCGCGCCCCTGCCCTTCACTCTCGGCGGCGATCCGGCCGCCATGCGCTTCGACCAGCTCACGAGCAATCGAGAGGCCAAGCCCCACGCCGCCGTACTGCCGCGACGTCGCGCGCTCTCCCTGCCGGAAACGCTCGAAGACGAACGGGAGGAAGCTGGGATCGATGCCGGCCCCGGTATCGGTGATGCGCACCTGCACCGTCTCCTCATCCGCGGTCGCCCGGATCGTGACGCGTCCACCGCTGTCGCTGAACTTCAGCGCGTTACCGAGCACGTTGAAGAAGACCTGCTCGAGACGCCGCGGATCGCCGCGAAGCTGGACGCCGGGGATCGGCTCGAGATCGAGGTTGATGCCGCGCGCCGCCGCGGACGGGATCAGCGATTCCACCACGCCGCGAAGGAGCCGGCGCAGGTCGCACTTCTCGAAGTCGAGCGACAGCCGGCCAGACTGCAGCCGGGAGAAGTCGAGCAGCTCGTCGACGAGGCGCGCCTGCCGGGTCGCGTTCTCGTGAATCGATTGGAGCGCGCGCTCGGCGGTCGGCGCATCGAGCGATCCCTTGCGCAGCATCGCCGTCCACCCAAGCATGGCGTTGAGCGGCGTCCGCAGCTCGTGGGAGATGATCGACACGAAGTCGTCTTTCAACCGGTTGGCCGTCTCGGCTTCCGACTTCGCCTGCTGCGCGGCCTCGTACAGCCGTGCGCGATCGAGCGCCTGCGCGCAGTGCTGCGCGACCGAGATCAGCAGGTTGCGATATTCCTCGTCGAAATTCAGCGGCGCCGTGAAGTACAGCGTGAGCACGCCGATCGCGCGTCCCTCGGCGAGCAGGGGCAGCGTGGCTGAGGAGACGAATCCGCCGTCCGCTGCGACCGCGGCCGACTGGCTGTAGCGCTCCTGCCATTCCTCGAAGGAAGCGATGAGGACGGGCGCCTTCGTCTCGACGGCGTGCGTCGCGCAGAGACCGGGTTCGGCGGGGTAGCGCGACCACGGATGACGGCCATGGCTCGGCGCGTCGGAATAGAGGGTCTCGAACGCGGCGCCGTCTTCGGTGAGGACGGCGACTTCGCCGTTGGTCGCGCCCGTCACGATGCGGCCATGCGTGACGATCGCGTGCGCAACCGCCTCGAGCGTGACGGCCTCCGAGAGGGCGGCCGCGAGCCCGTGAAGACGGCTGGTCCGCGCGGCAAACGATCGGTAACGCGTTTCGCTCGCGCGCAGCGCCTGCTCGATCCCGTGGCGTTCGACGAGCTGCTCGTCGGACCGGGCGCGCAACGCGTCCGCCTCTTCCCGCGCGCGCACGGCAGCCTCGAGCTGCCACGAGCGATCGAGCGCCTGGGCGGCGCGAACACCAAGCGTCGACAGGTAGTGGCGATCGTCTTTCGTGAGCTGCCGCGGCAGGCGGAACTCGAGCTGCACGGCGGCGACCGCGCGGCTGCCGACGAGCAGCGGGACAGCGGCGATGGCGTGGAATCCCTGCGCCGCCGGCGTGCGTGCGTGATCCGGGTATTCCTTCAGGTACGCGTCGGCTGTTTCAATCGTCACAAGCGCGCCGCGCGACACCGCATCCATTGCCGGCGTATGTGCGGCCAGCGCCTGCCCTGCGCGCGCGTCGCGTTCCACCGTCCGATATCCGACGGTCCGCGCAAGCTGGACCGGCTGGTCGTCGCGGCCGACGATCAGCAGGAGTGCGGCGTCCGCGGCCAGCGCGTGCAGCGGTTCCTGCACGGCGGCCTCGATCACGGTTTCCGGCGTCCGCGCGCGCGACAGCGCATCAGTCAGCTGCGCGACGCGCTCCGCCTGCGCGCGGGCCTGGTGTGCCACCAGGCGTTCACAGCGATCCCGCCGCGCTCGACGGTAGATCCGCGCGAGCACGAAGAAGAACAGCACCCATCCCGCGACGAGCACCAGCAGAAGCGATTGGGGTGGGGCGGCAGAGCGGGCGAGGAGCCATTCGACCCAGATCGCGACACCGGCCCAGAGAAGGCACACCGCGTACGATGTGAAGCTCCGCAGAGCTCTGCCGGTAGGTGTCTCGGAATGCACGAACGTCGTCGCCTCCGAGCCATTTCGCAGGGAATGGCTGAGCCGGGGAGGTCACCTTCAGATTATCACGAGCATATCGTTGAACGCGTTCAAAATTGTCCTTGACACGCCCCGCCCCCTCCCACACTATTTGAACATGTTCAAATCTGACCTGCCGACCGGCAAAGGGATGGAAACGCGCGCCGCCATCTTCGAGGCCGCCCTCCGGCTCTTCCGCGAAAAAGGGTTCGATGCGACCACGATGCGCGACATCGCCGCTGAGGCGGGTGTCGCCGCAGGCGCCGCCTACTACTACTTTCCGGGTAAGGAATCGATCATCCAGGCGTACTACGAACGCGTGCAGGCGGAGCACGATGACTCGTTCACCGCGCAGCTCGCCGCCGCCCGGAAGATAGACCTGCGGCAGCGGCTGCGCCTCGCAATGCATTCGAAGCTCGACATCCTCCAGAGCGACCGCCAGCTGCTGGGCGTGGTGTTCCGCTACTCGGGAGAGCCGGACCATCCGCTCTCGTGTCTCGGCCCGTCGACCGGGCACCTGCGCCGCGCGAGCATCGAGCTCTTTGCGCGCGCCGTTGCCGATGAATCGCTGCCCGCAGATCTGGCGCAGCTGCTGCCGGTCGCGCTGTGGGCGCTCCACATGGGCGTGCTGATCCTGTTTATCTACGATCGGTCCCCTCGTCAGCAGCGCACGCGCGCGCTCGTCGACGGCGCGATCGATCTCACGGTGCGGCTGCTGTCCCTCGCGAAGACCCCGATCCTCAAGCCGGTGCGCGCGAAGGTCATGAACCTCCTGCGCTCCACCGAGCTGCTTCCGGATTTCGATCCCACCGCGTCAGGAGTGCCACATGGATGAAGTACGCCCCGCAGCGGCATCCCGCGTCACCCGCGCACAGTGGGGCGTGGCCGTCCTGATCCTCGCGGTTATCGCCGGATCGATCGCGTACCGCCTCCTCGTGATCGGCCGGCTCGAGCAGACGTCGCTGCTGTTCATCGGCATCCCGGGACTGCTCGCGATTGTCCTGGCGATGACGCCAAAAGCAAAGACCGCAAAGGGGGCCGTCATTCGAGGAACCATGATCGCGCTGCTCTTGTCGGGACCGCTTCTGGGCGAAGGATTCATCTGCATCCTGACGGCCACCCCGATCTTCCTCGTCGTCGGGCTCGTTATCGCCGCCATTGCGGATCACATGAAGAGCCGGAAGCCGACGACGCTGTTCTGCATTGCCGTCATCCTGCTGCCTGTGAGCATGGAGGGGACGTCCGCGACGCTCTCTTTCGATCGTTCAGAGATCGTTCGTGTGTCACGCATTGTTCGCGGCGCGCCCGCGCAAGTGGCGGAAGCGCTCGCGCACGCGCCGCGCATTGATACACCGCTTCCGGCGTACCTGCGCGCCGGCTTCCCGCGGCCGACGATTGCGGCAGGAGGCGGCCTCGCCATTGGCGCGCGACGGAGCATTCATTTCGCGGGCGGGGAGGGACATCCGGGAGACCTCACGCTGCGTGTCGATGAAACGCGGGACGGTCACGTCCGGTTCACGGTCGTGTCGGACACCAGCAAGGTCGCGCACTGGCTCGACTGGAAATCCTCGGACGTGGACTGGTCGGCGGTCGACGCGGACCACACGCGCGTCACGTGGACGATCCGTTTCGACCGTCGTCTCGACCCGGCGTGGTATTTCCGCCCGTGGGAGCGTTACGCCGTCCATCTTGCGGCGGATTACTTGATCGCAGCCAATGCGACGCCTGCCGCGTCCGCGGTGAGGTAACGCCGTGGATCGAGCCTTCGCCGTGCGCGCGCTCGCGGTTTACGGCCCCGCAGCCGCCGCCGCCGCGCTGCTGATGTTGCGGAGCGGGACGCCGCGTCTGCTCGCCGCGTGCCTCACCGGGTTTGCCTGGACCGTGATGTCGCTGCACGCGCTGCAGATGGCAGACATCCAGGCGGCCTGGTGGTCGTTTCACGCGCAGGGCGGCATGTTCCGCGGGATGCCGATCGATCTTCTTCTCGGCTGGTCGGTGCTGTGGGGCGTGGTCCCGATTCTTGCATTTCCGAACGCGCGAGCGTTGCTTGTGCTCGCGTGCTTTTTCGTGCTCGACCTTCTCCTGATGCCTGCATGTCGCCCGGTGGTGCAGCTGCACGCGCACTGGCTGCGGGGCGAAGCGGTTTCGCTCGTTGCGGTCCTGGCGCCGGCATACCTCTTCGCGAGGACGACGCTCAGCGACACGCACCTTGGGTTCCGTGCCGCCATGCACGTGACGACGTTCGTCGGCGTGGTCCTGCTCCTCATTCCGGAAATCGTGTTCGCGCTCCGCCCCGGGATCGGGTGGGCGGCTCTCCGCGCATCGCCCGGCTGGGTCGTCGCGCTGGAGCTCCAGGCAGCCGCGCTGCTCGGGGTGATTGGCGTATCGGCCGTCCAGGAGTTTGCGGCGGCCGGCGGAGGCACGCCGATTCCCTACGACCCGCCAAAGGAGCTCGTCACGTCAGGTCTCTACGCGTACGTCGCCAACCCCATGCAGCTCTCGATGTCTCTCGTCCTGACGGCGTGGGGAGTCGTGCTGCTCAATCGGTGGATTGCACTTGCCGGCGTCATGGCTTTCATCTACGGCGCCGGTCTCGCATCCTGGGATGAGGGGGACGATATGCGATCGCGCTTCGGCGGGCGATGGCAGACGTATCGCCGCAACGTTCGCGCGTGGGTGCCGCGCTGGACGCCATGGCACGACGCGGAGCAACCGCCGGCGATCCTGTACATCGCCGAGACGTGCGGCCCGTGTTCGGAAGTGCGGGCGTGGTTCGAGGCGCGTCATCCCGTGGCGTTGCGAATCGTGGCGGCGGAGGATCACCCCTGCCGCGATCTCGATCGCATCACGTATGAGCGCTCCGGCCGCGTCGACGAGGGCGTTCGCGCGGTCGGCCGCGCGCTCGAGCACCTCAACCTCGCGTGGGCATTTGTCGGTGCATGCCTCCGTCTGCCGGGCGTGTCTCATTTCGTGCAGCTGCTGCTTGATTCGACCGGCGTGGGCCCGCGCCCCACCGCGCGGCGAGCGGCGTGTCAGCGGTTATAATCGCCGTTCCCCTGATTGTCCACGTTCCCGCCGCGGCTTCGAGTCCGCGCTGATGCACGTGCCGGAAGTGACCGCGCCAATCCTCATCATGCACGGCACCGCGGATCCGACGGTGGCGTTCACCAACGGCCTCGCCTTCTACAACGCGCTCCGCTATAACAACAAGCAGGCGGTGCTGCTCGCGTATCCGGGCGGGGGACACGGCGTGCGTGGCATGGCGAACCGGACGGACCTGACGGTCCGCTACTTCGAGTTCTTCGATCACTACCTGAAGGACGCGCCCGCGCCGAAGTGGCTGACCGAGGGTGTCGGGTATTTGAAGAAATCGAGCGGAACGTAGGCGGGCCTTCAGACCCGCCTCCTCGCTCAGCGCTGCGGCGCGAAGCGGCCGGTGATTGTGATCGGCGTTTCTACGGGAACGCAATTGAGCAGGGTCGAGTCGAATTGCCACTGCGTCACCGCCGCGATGAAGGCGTCGACGAACGGCTGCTGACTGCCATCGCGCGCGCGGATGTCGTGGATGAACCCGTCCGTGCCGATGACCGCGTCGAGCACGACTTCCGCGGTCGTCCCGGTGCCGCGCAGGCTCGCGGGGTACACCGGACGCACGTCCTTGAGCTTCACGGGCGCGCGGACATTTCCACCGATTCGGACCTGCCCCGTCGCCGGCTGCTGCCCGCACGGCGGTCTCAATCGCGCGGGCGCCGCGCTCGTCGCTGGGACGACGGAATCGCCGTCATCGACGTTGACGGTCTCGCGCACCTGCCCGAGCTGCAGCGCAATCGTCTGCACGATATTCGTCGTCATCGCGCTTACCGTCGCCTGGTAGCTCTGGAACCCGGGCACCTGCACGCGCACAACGTAATCACCCATCGGGAGGCTGGTAAATTGGAACTGCCCCGAGCGGTTCGTTTCCGCATCCTGACTCGTCTGCCGTTCTACGTTCATCAACGTCACGCGGACGCCGGGCAGCCCGGCGCCCTGCGGATCCACCACCGTTCCTGACAAGGTCGAGGAGCTTTGCGCGGCGGCGACCGCAACGGTAGCTGCAAGCAGGAGTGCAAGCGTGGCCAGGCGTCCACGCAATGTCAGTGGTCTGCGGTCGATACCGCTGTTCAACATGGCGGCAACTCTCCTGTGAAGCGTGGATGGACGGGCCATAGCGGGAGCAGGAATCCACGAACGATCGGGACCGAGCGTGCGAGCGAGCGACACGAGGTGACCCGCATACACCGGCGGCTCAACGCCGCGATTCAGCACGTCGTCGTCACACGCCTGCTCGCTTTCGGCGCGCAGCCGGGCGCAGGCGATCCACACCAGCGGGTTGAACCAGTAGACGGAGCGCAGGAGCTCACCGGCGATCTGAATCAGCCAGTCACCGCGGCGGATATGTGCGAGCTCGTGATGGAGGATCACCCGCATCAGATCGTCCGGCCACGCCGACGCGCCCGCTGGCAGGATGATCGTCGGCCGGGTCGCGCCCCACGTGGCGAGAATCGCCGGGTGCGAGCTCTCCACGAGACGCACACGACGGCGGAACTTCTGGTCATCTGCGATCTGGGACATCGCGCTGAGCCATCGGCCGTGGGGCGGTCGAGCCCTGGACGTGAGCCAGGCAACGCGAGCCAGCCCGATGCCGAGAATACCGAGGCTGATCACGCTGCCCGCGAGCCAGATTCCCGAAAGCCAGACCGCTCCAGTCATGACGGTATCGCGGGGCGCTGACGGAACGCCGCTCCGAGTGGTCTCGCCAGGCCGCACCGTGACGCTGATGCTCGCGTCCGCGGGCGCTGTGCGCCCGAACCCGGGCACGATCGGCGCCGAACCGAACTGCAGCGGCGAGGCCGGCAGGAACGGGACGAGCACCGGCATCACGCCGGCACACGCGATCGCGACGGCGATCACCCAGTGACGCAGGGCCGCGGAGCGACTGCGGAGACACGCTGCTGCTGCGAGCCCCGCCAGGATGATGATGGACAGTTTCATGATCGATCCTTCCTGGCTTTGCGAACGAGGTCCGCGATGCGATCGAGTTCGTCCGGCGAGAGGCGCGAACCTTCCGCGCCGAGCACCGCCGTGATGACCTTCTCCGCGGATCCATTGAAGAACGTGTCGACGAGGTGCTTGAGCGCGGACCTGCGTGCGGTCCCTCGCGCAACGGCGGGCATGTAGACGTACCGCAGCCCTTCTTCCTCGTGCCGGACGTGCCCCTTTTCCTCGAGCACTCGCAGTTGCGTGCGCACCGTGGACAGGTGCGGGGTGCCGGGAAGATCGTTCATGATTGCGACGGCCGTCGCCCGCCCGCGCCGGTACAGGCTGTCCATGATCTGCCGTTCGCGCCGTGTCAGTCCGTCGAGCGGGCGGTCAGACATGTTACTTTTATAACACTACTGCTACAAAACTAACATGTCAAGCGGCCCCCGCCCGCGATGGGCTATCCTGTGCCCGTTCACGGTCTCACGCTCATGATCAAACTTGCCACGATGGCGGCATTGCTCCTTGCCGCGGCCTCGACCGCGATCGCCGCGTCCCCCGGCCAGGGGAGCCCGCAGACGCCTCCTACGCGGTTTCGTACGGGCGTCGATCTGATCGCGGTCGACGTGCAGGTCATCGACCGTGACGGCCGGCCCATCGCTGACCTCGGCCCCGACAGCTTCCAGGTGACGATCAACGGCCGCCGCCGCCGCGTCGTCACCGCGGAACTGATCAGTACAGATGCGGACGTTCGCGCCGTCGTGGCGACGCCTGCGGCTGGAACCGTCGCCGGCCCGCAGCGTCCGGCTCGCGTCATCGTGCTCGCGATCGACTGTCTGAGTTTCCGCCCCGCGGCCTCGCACTTCGTCACGGACGCCGCGCGCCGGTTCGTCAGCGGCCTGGCGCCCACCGATCTCGTCGGGCTCGTCGCATATCCGATCGGACCGAAGCTCGATCCGACAACCGATCATGCCGCGGTCGCGGTGGCGCTCGGTTCGGTGGTCGGGCAGCGCGAGGCCGAGGCCAGCCAGTTCCATCTCAGGCCGTCGGAGATCGTCGATCTCACCGCCGCCCTCTCGGGCCACGCGCCGAGCGCGTCGTCGGCGCTCGAAACGGTCTCGATTCGCGAATGCGGCAATCCCGTCGAGGAATCGTGCCGCGCGCGCTTGATTTCGGAACTGACGGGCACCGCGCTGTACTACGAGGGGCAGGCGAACCTCAGTATCGGGATGCTTCGATCCTTGCTGAAGACGATGGAGAGCGTCGCCGGCCGCAAAACGGTCGTGCTGATCAGCGGAGGCATGATCGCAAGCGACTCGCCCGGCGGCCGGCCCGACATCAGCGAGATCGGCATTGAGACGGGAAAAGAAGCGGCGCGCGCAAACGCCGCGATCTACACGCTCTATCTCGATTCCACGTTCGCGGACCGTTTCTCCGCCGACTCGCCCGGCCAGAGAGGCCTGGACAACCTGGATCGCGACAGCGCGGTGCTCGGACGGTGGCTCGATCAGTTCTCAGGTGCGGCCGGCGGATCGCTCTTCCGGCTGCAGACCGGCAGCGGCGAATTCGCGTTCGATCGGATCCTGCGGGAGATCAGCTCGTACTATCTTCTCGGCGTGGAGCTCGCGGACGCCGATCGCGACGGACGCACACACGAGATCACCGTCAAGGCGAACCAGCGCAAGATGGCCGTCCGCGGCCGAAAATGGGTGATGGTGCCAAAGCGCGATGCGCCAATCGCGGCGGCGGCACCGGCTGCAACGCGCGCTCCCGCTGCCCCGGATCCTGCGGCTTCTCCTGCACCCGCGCCGGTCGCGCCCGTCGTGCCTCCCGAGGTCCAGGCGCTCGCCAATCTGTTCGACCGCGGCGACCACGATGCGCTGCAGCTTCGATTGAGGGCCAGCAACGACCTCGGCACGATCCTCCACGATTTCCGCACGCTCGATCGCCCCTGGCCCGATGAGCCCCGGCGCGCCGCGGTCTTCGCGCTGCAGATAGCCGTCGCGGGGCTGCGCAGCGGCGATCGCCGCACGACCGACGAAGCCGGCCGCATCCTCTCCGAATTCACGACGCGCATCCGGACTCCCGGGCCTCCCGACCGTTTTGAATGCACGTGGCTCGAGACCGAAGCCGCCGCATTCGAGGGAGTGTTCATGACCGACGCCGCGATGGCGTTCGTCGCGAGAGCGGTGGAACGATGCCCCGATACGCCGCGGCTGCAGCTCGCGTACGCGGCGATTTCCGATCAGCAATGGCTTCGCGGCGCATCTCCCGTCGCGGGCGGCGGGGAAGTCCTGCCGAGATATGAGCGGGCGATGCGATTCGCGGAGACAGACGCGGAGGCGCGGATGCGGGCGGCGTGGCTGCTCCGGCGATCGGGGCAGCTCCAGCGCGCGCTCGCGTTCCTCGATGGCGCGCGCGAGCCATCGTCCGATCAGCAGGTGCGGTATCTCTTCGAGCTCGTTCGCGGAGAGATCCTTCGCGCCCTCGGGCGCCCGGACGACGCCGCGGCCGCGTATCGTGCAGCGTTGACGGAGTGGCCGGGCGCGCAGTCCGCGCGCGTCGCGCTGATGACGCTGCTCGTGCAGCGAGGCGACCGCGCCGAGGCGGCCACGCTGGCGGAATCGGTCGAGACCGCGGCCGACGGGCAGTTCGATCCCTGGTGGATGTACTGGCTTGGCGGTCTTCGTCGATATCCGGCGAGCCTCGCCATGCTCCGCGAGCTGGCGCAATGAAGACGCGCCTGTTCGTCCTCGGGCTCGTGGCAGTGGCGCTTGTGGGCGTCACGCTCGACGGCGCGGTGTTCCACGCGCCGGCGACACAGGAGCCGCAGCGGACCTTTCGCACGACCGCGGACGTCGTGAGCGTAGAGGTCTCGGTCCGTCGAGACAAGCGGTCGGTCGTGGGACTCACCGCCGCTGACTTTGAGGTGCTCGATGACGGCGTGCCGCAACAGGTCGATACCGTGAGCTACGAGCGGCTGCCGGTCGACGTCACCGTCGCGCTCGATGTGAGCGCCAGCGTGACCGGCCCCGTGCTCGACCAGCTGCGCCGCTCTGTCCGGCAACTGAAGGCGGATCTCGGCGCGCGCGATCGTCTGAAGCTCATCGCGTTCAACATGCGGGTCCTGCGCCTGATGGATTTCCGCGCGCCGGGAACGGCTGGCGACGCGGCGCTCGCGTCGCTTCCCGGCGCCGGCAGCAGCGCCATCTTCGACACGCTGGCGGTGGCCCTGACCGGCGCGGCGCCGGCCGGCCGCAGACATTTGATCATGGTGTTCACGGACGGCAAGGACAGCAGCAGCGTTACCGATCCGAATGTCCTGTTCGACGTTGCCAGGCGCAGCACACCGACCGTGTCGGTGGTCCTTGCGTCCGCCACGCCGGACCTGCCCGCCTCGTCGTTCGGGGGCTCGCCCCGCCTGTCAATCCGCGACTTGTACGACCGGCTGGCAAATGAGACGGGTGGACTCGTGGTGTACACGCATGCCGATGACGATCTGAGCTCCACGTTCCGGCGAGTGCTGTCGGAATTCCGCTCGAGCTACGTCCTGTACTTCGCGCCCAAAGGGGTTGAGCCCGCGGGCGTCCACACGCTCGATGTGCGCGTCAACCGTCCCGGCTCCGACGTGCGCGCCCGCCGCAGCTACGCCTGGCGCTAGGCGCGGCGCGCTAGGCCGGCACTTTCTTCAGCAACCCCTTCGCCTTGCGGAACCAGGGGCGCTCGCGGCGCTGGAGGTAGAGCGGCATCGCCGGCTTCTTCCCCAGCACGCGCTGCGCCCATTCGCGTGCCTCCGCGTTGCGGTGCTGCGAGACCAGAAACGCCGCGTAATTCAGGTAGGTTTCCGATGCCGTCGAGATTTCTGTCGCCTGACGGAAGAGCGTGTCCGCTTTCTCCGGCTCGCCCGTGTTCGCATACGCGTGCGCCAGCAGCGCGATGGCGCGGTGCAGGTCGTACTTCGGATCCTTTGCCGCCACGTACTCCAGGTCCTTCACGGCCGCCGCGAAATCTGCCAGGTGGACCTCGGCGACCCCGCGCCGGTAGATCGGATCAATGTCGGAGCGCGACGTGATCGCCTTGTCATAGCACTCCCGCGCCTTTGCGTATTTCCCGTCATCCAGGTACAGGTCGGCGAGCTCCTCGTAATTGCCGGGCGAGGGATTCTGCAGGACCAGCGCTTCCAGGTGGTTGATGCGCTTGCGCCGGCCGAACGTGTCGAACGAGTGGCGCAGCAGCGTCGCGTCTGGCAGCACCTCGACGAGCAGGTAGACGAACGCGCCCATCGGCCCGAGAAACAGGATCACGAACATCCAGTAGGTCTCGGGGCGACGACGGAAGAAGTGCACCATCGCGAGCACCTGGAGGAGCGTGCCCCAGGGAAAGAAGAGCGAAAAGAATCCCATCTCTCGTCAGCGGGAGTATAGCTGACCAAGCTTCCGGATCGCCCGCGAGAGGGAACGTTTCGTCCGGCGCATGTCCGCCCACAAGTCGCCGACACGCTCGACGCGGTCCGCCATGTTTCGCACGGTGAATGTCGCCGGGCCCACCTTCCCGCGCTCGATTTCCTCCCACGTGCACGGCGCCGAGACGGGCGCCCGGGGCTTCGCGCGAATCGCGTATGCCGCCGCAAATGTCGCGCTGTAACCGTTGCGCCCGGTGTCGACCAGGATGCGGCCGCCGCGATCCGCCTTGTGGAACTCCTGCGTGAGGTTCTTCGGATCGCGCTGCACCAGCACGGCGCCCACTCCGTGGGCGAACCGCTCGACGTCGCCGAACTCAAGCGAACAATCCAGAGGCACCACGATGTGAAACCCTTTCGAGCCGGAGGTCTTTACCCAGCTGGGCAACCCGAGCTCCTCGAGCAGATCGCGCAGCGCCAGCGCGGCCCGCCGCAGCACGTCGGGCTGCTCCTTCGATGGATCGAGATCGAAGACACAGATATCCGGGTGATAGAGATCGGGAGCACGCGACGTCCAGACGTGCGGGGTGATGCTGTTCTGGTTCGCCAGCCACAGCAGCGACCGCGTGTCGGTCACGATGGGGTGGTGCACCACACCGTCCTTCTTCGGGACCTCGACACGCTGCAGCCAGTCGGGGAACCCTTTCGAGACGTCCTTCTGGAGAAAGCCCTTCTTGCCGATTCCGGCGGGGAACCGCTCCATCGTCACCGGCCGGTTGCGGATGTGCGGCAGCATCAGTGGCGCAATCGCCTCGTAATACGCGGCGAGTTGTCCTTTCGTAATCCCGTCGTCAGGGAAGAGCACTTTCTCGGGATGCGTAATCATTGGCTCTCGCGCACGACGTCGCGTGCGTTCTTGTCGAAGCGGACGCCGATCAGCCGCGGATGGCGGAGCTTGCCGTGCACGGTCCATTCGATGAATGCAACCTGCACGATGATCTCCGGGCGCACCCAGTGCGCGCGGAGTCGAGGCAAACCCTTCGCCCTTGTGAACGGCGATGCCGGCACCTCAATGGCGTCCAGGCGGCGGCGCAGGTCCAGCAACAGCTTCGTGTCGAATCCAGTCCCAATCTTTCCGGCGAAGACGAAGTCGCCTTTGTCGTAGTAGCCGACCAGCAGGGCGCCGAGACCGACGCGCGCCCCCTGCGGATCCGTGAAGCCGCCGACGACGAGCTCCTGCGACGCCTCGCATTTCATCTTGAGCCAGTGCGGGGAGCGGCGGTGCTCGTAGCGCGACCCGCGCCGCTTCGCGATGACCCCTTCCCATCCCTCGCGCGCCGCGCGCGCCCACGGTTCTGCATCCGTCACTTCCGGCACGCGCCCGAGCGGTGCCTCGACCGGCAGCCGCTTGAGGATCGCGCGACGCTCCTCGAGCGGCAGCGCCGTCACGTCGCGTCCGTCGATCCAGAGGATGTCGAACACGTGATACGCGACCCTGTTGCCCGGATCCCAGGCGGCCTCGCCATCGAGAATCACGTCGCGCACGGGGATCTCTGCGATCGCCTGTGCCACGGATGGATAGTTCTGCGGGAGGCGGTTGCGCGAGAGCAGGCGCACCTGAGAGCCGCATTTGAAGGCGAGGAGGCGGATGCCATCGAGCTTGCGCTCGAAGATCCATTCCGGGCCGGTGAACCGTTCCTGGGTGAGCGTCGCGGCCATCGGCTCGAGCCATTCGGGGAATGAGGCCGTGTTACGTCCAGATCTGTCAGCCGCGGTGTCGCTCATACCAACGTTGTACGCAGTCACGCTGTCTTTGCTGCCAACAGCAAACAGGAGAATGGGAGAAAGAGAGAATTCTCGCGACGAGTCCTGGTAGCGCGAGCGCCGTTACTTCACTCCGCCGCCACGCGCCTTCACCGCCGCGAACCAGCGGCACGGCAAGTACCGCGGAGATCGCCACCGCAACCGTCTGATCTCTGCGGGGGGGCCGTTCCGGCGGCCCCCCGCGCGGTCGGGTGCTACCGCTCGCTCTGCCTGCGCTCCTCCTCCGACTCCTGCCGGAACACATCTGTATCCTTCGTCACCTTCTCGCCGGAACTGTCGGGGGACGGCTCAGCCAGCGAGTTCCGGATGTCGGTTTCGCGTTTGATCTCGGTGTTGCGGAGACCTTCTGCGAGGCTGCCCGGTCTGGGAGTGCCTTCCATGCTCGACCTCCATTCTGAATCCTCGGGTCTGGAGTCTCTGCGTGAGACGTGCAAGCGAGGTACCCGTCGATCTTCCGGGCGCCGCTTTTAATGTTCCGCTTTGCACGGGCCGAGTGCACAATAGCGCCCGCGAGAGTTTGCATGCTGGCCCGGCTGTGTCTCGCTCTTCACGCCATGTGTTTGGGCGTGCTGATGATGCCGCCAGTGGTGTGCGCGTCCGCCTTCGCCAAGGCTTCGGCGGGACGATCCCAGGCCGCTGAATCAGTGTCCGTCATTGGCGAGATGGCGTTGCCGGGAGGACTGCGCGCCGCGCTCGCCGTTCTGAACGACCCTGTTCCCCCCGATCGCAGCCAGTTCCTGGTCGAACTGATCCGGCGAACGTACGCGACGCCGATTGCGGTGCGGGCCGATCCGCGCGAGGCGGCGCTTCGCGCGCTGCTCGCGCATCTCGAACGCGCAGCGCTGACGCCGGGTGCGGGGCCGAACGACACGCTTCCTCTGCCGCTGACACCCGCGATCTGGATCGGCGTGGTCTTCGGTGGCCGTGCGAATCCCGCCAACCTTCCCGGTGCGATTCTCGAATCCCGCAACGCCTCGCTGCTCTACTCCGGTCTGCTCGCGCTCGACGGACCGACGCGCGAATGGATCGCCACAGAGCGAAATCTGCTGTCGGAAATGGCGACGCATTATGCGCCCGCGTTTGCTGTCGCGGCACCCGGCTTTCGTGTGTCGGGTGGTCGCGTGCGCGTGCCAGGCGGCGAACGCGCGGACGCGGCGTGGGAGGCGGTCATCGGCCGGCACGTCAACGACCCTGCGGAGTTTCTCCACGCGCTGCTCGCCACGAACGACGGACGGCTCGGTTATTTCCTGACCGCGATGTCGGAGCTGACGCCGGGTCAATTCGCGGTCGCCGTCGGTCCGGATCCGGCGAACTACGCCGCGGCACTGCGTCGCATCGCCGGTGTGTTCGATCGCGCCGCCCCGGGATGGAAAGTCAACGAGCGGACGCTCTGGCGTCCGCGACGCGATCCGGCGCTGCTGCTTGCGGATCTCGCGACCGACGAACGCGGCAGGCTGATGCTCCCGGGATCGCGCGCGTTCTGGACCGCTGTGTTCTCATCGGACGCGCCCGGCGTGCAGCACGGCCGGACCGCGGATTTCACCGGCGAGGCGCCGGACTTCGCGTGGCTCTGCGACCAGGTTTTCTCCGGCACGCCCGCGGAGCAGCGGCGCCGGCAGGAAGCGGTGCTGTTCGGGTCGCGCGTGATGAAACGCGTCACTGCCGAGACCGCCGCCGGCGCCCTCGAGGCGGTCCGCTCGGCATCTGCGTATCCGGCGCTCGCGGCGATCCTCGAGAGAGCACGCGCCGCGGACGTCATGACCTACGCGGCGGCCGCGCGTCGTGCGGCGCGTTCCTCGGCAATCGGAAACGATGAGCGTCGCATCCGCGCACTGTCGCAACTCCAGGGAACACTCGGGCTGCTGGCGCGCATGGTCTCGCGCGGCAGCATTGCCCCCGCCGCCTTTGAAGCCGCAGTCACCTCCTTGTCGCAGGTGGACTGGAACGACAAGGGTGAATACGACGGCGCGCTGGTTCGCTGGTTCGCCGGATGGCTCCAGTCCGTGAAGCCGAACACCGGGGCCGACGACGCGCTGATGCAATTGCTCGCGGGTCCTGCCACTTCTTCCCGGTACGTCGACTGGGAGGGGACGCATTACAAGGTCGATCTCGCCGCGGCCGAGGGCGCGCGCCTGTCGCGGGTGTTCGGTGAGCACCCGCGTCCGTACTTGTTCGCTGCGCAAGGACTTGCCGCGGCCGCAGACGCGATCGCGACGCCGGATCTGACCAAGGAAGCTCTGCGCGACTGGGCGCAGCGGCTCGAGACGATCGCGGCCTCGATGGAATGGGACGCGCAGGATTGGCAGCGCGCGTTGTCGACGGCCGTCGAACGCGGCGACGTGCGCGGCGCGGCACGGCTCGTCCCGCGGCTCCGGCTTGCCGCGGACGACACGTGGACGCACGGCGCCGTCGACATCGCATACGCGATTGCCCTCGGGCAGCCTGAGCACGCCGCGATTTCGGTTGCGGACGTCGCGCGGCGGCACGACTTCGGGATCCACGCCGACGCGCCGCACAATACCGGCCCGTGGATGCTTCCCGTCGCCGACGTCAGCGCGCGCGGATACCGCATCAGCGGCGCGGTGCTCGGTCTGGAGATGGCGCTGGCGGAGTTCGCGCTGACGCGCGTGTCGACGAAGACGCCCCCACGAAAGCCAACAATCAGCAGCGAGGAGCGGGCCGTGTTCGTCGCCAGCGTGCCGCTCGTCGAACCGGCGCTCCTGTCCGACGACGACCGGGACCGCATCGTCGATGCGATGCGAACCGCGCGGACGCGCGTGGCCGCGATTCGCACCGGCGACGACGCCGTAGCGCTGGCCGATGCGCTTCCCCTGGGCTCCATCCGCCGCACGCTGTTTCCCTGGATCCTCGTGCACGACCCGTCGCGAGCTGCGTCGTTTCTGTCGCCTGTCGAATTGCTGTGGCTCGGGCTTGGCGATGCTGCCACGCGCCCGTCGTTGAATGGGTGGGGCGTCTCGGCCCAGGCGCGGCTCGGATGTCTCTGTTTGCAGGTGATCGACAGGCGCACTCCCGATATGCTGGCGGCGCGCGTGAACGCGGGCATTCTCGCGAGCGGCTTTCCGGATCTTGGCCTGCGCCTTGCGGAACTGCTGGCCGAGCTGAAGATGCCGGCCGAGCTGCTCGGGGGCGTGCTCGCCTCGGCCATGTTCGATTTCGTAAACGGCGCCACCAGCCGCGACGAGGACGACCGCCGCGGCCTCACCGAATTCGTGCTGGCGCTTCGCGTCGATCGCGTGGAAGAGTATCTGGCGATGCTGACGACGGGCGGCCCGCTCGTGCCGCCGCGTGACGATGCAGACCGGTTGGACGGGGTAGCACTGGCGAGGAGACAACCATGAAGCTCGCGTGGGCCAACGCGGTTGCCGTGGCAACTGCGGTGGTGTCGCTCGGTGCAGGCGCGCCGGATCGCGCCATCCGCATTACCTATCCTCCTGCGGACTCGATCGTCAGCGGGCCGACCCGGCTCGAGGCGACGATCACTCCGCTGGATCTCGTCCGGCAGATCACCTCCGTCACGTTCTACGCAAACGGACGGCTGGTCTGCACGACGGCACACATGCCGTTCGCGTGTCCGTGGGATCCCGGCGATGCGGTGCGCGGCAACCATCTGCGCGTCGTAGCGACGCTCGCCGACGGCTCCCGCCTCATCGACAACGTGCGCACGAAAGACCTCGGGTACGCCGAACAGGTCCGCACCGACGCGGTCCTGGTCCCGGTCATCGTGACCGAGCATGGCCGGTTTGTCGGCGGGCTGCGCCAGCAGGATTTCGAGATCTTCGAAGACGAGAAGCCGCAGCGCGTCGCGACGATCAGCAGCGAAGAGTCACCCCTCGACCTGGTGGTCGCGATCGACATCAGCGGCAGCATGGAGGACGCGCTTCCCGAGGTGAAGGCCGCGGTCAAGCAGCTGCTCGCGAAGCTGCGGCCGGGCGATGCCGTCACGCTGCTCGGGTTCAACGACACCACGTTCACCGCCGCCGAGCGCGAGAAGAGTCAGAAGGTGCGCGAATCGGCGGTGGACCTGCTCAGCGCGTGGGGCGGGACCGCGCTCTACGATGCGACGGTGCGCGCAGTCGAACTGGTGACGCGCCAGACCGGCCGCAAGGGGGTCGTCATCTTTTCCGACGGCGACGATCGCAACAGCCTCACCACGCGCGACGCGGCGATGGCGCGCGTCCAGTCGAGTGACGCGATGCTCTACACCGTCGGGTTCGGGGCGGGCGCCACGGTGCCGAAACTGCGGAGCAGCCTCGAGTTGTACGCGCGTGCCACTGGTGGCCGCCCCTTCTTTCCGCGCCAGGCGAAAGAGCTCGACGGCGTATTCGACGAGATCGTCGCCGATCTCGCGCACCAGTACGTGCTGTCGTATGCGCCGAGCAATGAGAAGCGCGACGACAGCTGGAGGAACATCAAGGTTCGAGTACGGAACGGACAATACAACGTCAGAGCGCGGCGGGGATACCGCGCGTCGAGGTCACAACCCCTCGGGAGTCAATCATGAGGACACGCAGTACTCTGGCAGCGATCGTCGTCGTGTGCTGCGGGCTGGTGACATCTGCGCAGCAGGCGCCACAGGGCCCCAGGCCCGCGTTCCGCAGCGGCGTCGAGCTCGTCACGTTCGACGTCGGCGTCACCGACAAGCAGGGGCAGCCGGTGCGCAACCTCACCGCCGGCGACTTCACCGTCACCGTCAACGGCGTGCCGCGCCGCGTCGTCAGCGTCGAATTCATCGATACGCAGTCCGCGGAGGCGCGCGGCACCCGTAGTGCCGACGTCACTCCCGTCAGCTCGAACGACGGCGCCGGCATCGGCCGCCTGTTCGTCTTCGTCGTCGATCAGTCGACGCTCGATCCGGGACGCCTGCGAAACGCCGCGAACGCGGCGTCGCGGTTCCTCTCGAAGCTGACGTTCGCGGACCGGTCCGCGATGATGGTGCTGCCCGTCGGTCCGAACGTGGGCTTCACCTGGGCACACGACCGCGTGCGCGACGCGCTCCAGCACGTGACCGGCACGGGGCGCACCGGGTTCCAGTGGGAAGGCGGCTCGCTGACCGAGGCGCGGGACATCGCAAACCGGAACATGTATGCACTGCGGTCCGTCGGAGAGCGGGAATGCGGCAGCTCCACGCTCGCATCCGCCGGGGGGCTCGCGTCCAGCGGCGGATCGCCGGGCTCGACGGGCGTCGCGACCCCCTCGTCGCCTCCTGGCGGCGGAACCCCGTCAGCCGACGGAGGCGCCGGCGGCGGCGGGGCGCCTTCCGCAGGGGCTGCGACGCCAGCCACGCGGCCCAACTCCGGCGGCGGAGGGGGCGGAGGCGGGGGCGGTGGCTTCGGCATGAACTCGTGCATGCGCGAGCTGCAGATGAACGCGGAGATGACGTGGCGCACCGCGCAGATGATGGCGCAGTCGAGCGTCGCGTCGCTTCGGCAGCTGCTCTCGATGCTCGAGCGCGTGCGCGGAGACAAGACGGTCATCCTGATCTCCGGCGGCTGGCCGCTGGATGAGCGCGACGAGACCACGTTGATGGAATCGGTGGCGTCGGAAGCTGCCGCGGCGCGTGCCACGCTCTTCACGATGTACGTCCCGACGTCCACGTCGTCAGCGGATCGCCGCATGATGTCGCTCGCGCCGGGGCGCGATCAATATATGCAATGGGGACCGCTCGATACGCTGGCGTCGATGACGGGCGGCACCTCGGTCCGCGCCGAGGTCGGCGCGGAGGTCGCGTTCGATCGGCTCGCGCGTGAGCTCGCCGGGTACTACCGCGTTGGCGTGGAGAAGGAACCGGGTGATGCCGATGCGAAGGGGCGCCGGATGAAGGTGGACGTCGCGCGCGGCGGCAGCACGGTTCGCGCGCGCACGATCTTCGACACCCGCACGTACGAGGATCGCGATTGGTCCGCGCGGCTCGCCTCCGCGCTCGAGTCGCCGATCCCCGCAAGCGGCGTGGGACTCCGCGTCACGAGCTACATCGCCGCGGATCCGGAGGATCGCACGCGCGTGAAGCTGGTGGTGACGGGGGAAGCCTCGCGCATCGCGCGCGGCGAGACGATGTTCCAGATCCTGGTGCGCGATATGGACGGGAAGAAAGTCCTCGCGGCGGAGCCGCCTCCGAGCGACGCCACCACTGACGTGTTGCCGTTCTCGACGACGCTGCCGATCGCGCCGGGCACGTACCTCGTGCGCGTGGCCGCGATGGACAGCTCGGGACGTGTCGGATCCGTCGAACATCGCGTCGACGCGCGCCCCACCACGCTCGGCGCGCTCGCGGGGACCGGCCCGCTGCTCGTGCGCGTGCCGAACCGGCCCGCCTCAGAGCCGAAGCTCGCGCTCGACGGCCTCACGCAGGATGAGCGGCTCGCGATGGAGATCGATCTGCAGGGTGACGCGAGCCGGCTCTCCGCGGCCGACGTCACCTTCGAGGTCGCGTCGAGTGCGGGCGGTCCCGCGCTGGTGCACACGCGGGGAACGATTGGCCTGGCGGAGCATGATGGGATGGTGATCGCGCAGGGCGTCACGGACATGCGCATGCTGCCGCCTGGCGACTACGTCGCGCGTGCCCGCATCACCACGGGCGATGAGACGATCGGTGAGCTCCGTCGCATGTTCACGCTCACCGGAGGCTCCGCGGTCGCCGACGACGGCGGCACGGTCATGCCGACGCTTGGCGGCGCGTCCGCATCGATGGGGCGATCGGTGCGGACGATCGGCGCCGTGGCGCCGTTCAAGATCGAGCAGGTGCTCGCGCCGGAGGTCGTGCACGAGTTCCTCGAGCACGCCGGCCCGCGTTCCGAAGTGGACGGGCCGGTTCCCCTGTTCAGGAAAGGGCTCGCGCTCCTCGAGAATCGCGACCTGGAATCGGCAGCGAACGCGTTCCGCGACGCGATGCGCGCGTCCGCCGATTTCTATCCGGCGATGGTGTATCTCGGCGCGTGTTACGCAGCCGGCGGGAATGACAAGGAAGCGGCGAGCGCCTGGCGCACGGCGCTCATCAAGGAAGGTGATGCGGCACCGCTGCACCGCCTGCTTGCCGATGCGCTGCTGCGGCAGGGACGCGGCGAGATGGCGCTCGAGACCGTCACCGCCGCGCGGTCGCGGTGGCCCGAAGACGGAACGTTCAAGCGGCAGTTCGCGATCGCGGCGCTCGCGGGCGGACAACCGGCCGACGGACTTCGCGCGCTCGACGAGATCATCACGGCGCGCGCGGCCGACGAACCATCGCTCGCGCTCGCGCTGCTGACGATTTATGAAGCGTTCCAGAAGGGGCATCCGATCGAAAGCGTGGAGGAGGATCGGGCGCGGATGCTGCGGCTCGCGGCCCTCTATCGCGCGCAGGGGGGGCCCTCGCTCCCACTCGTGGATACGTGGGTGGCCGCCGTGAACGCGCGAAAATAGCCCGCGCGTGCATAAAACGCAGCCCGCCGCGTAAACCCGCAGGTTACCGGGCCCGTCAAACCCTCCATGACGTCACTCGGTGACCTCCGCCTCGCCTTCCGAGGGCTCCGACGGAGCCCTCTGTTCGCCACGGTCGCGATCCTGTCGCTGGCCCTCGGCATCGGCGCCAACACCGCGATCTTCACGCTGATCGATCAGCTGCTGCTCCGGGAGCTTCCGGTCCGCGCGCCTGAAAAGCTCGTCATGCTCTACCAGAGCGGCCCGCACAACGGCAGCAACATGGGCCCGCGCATGCACTCGTATCCGATTTATCAGGATTACCAGAAACGCGCCGAACCGCTCGCCGAGGTCATCTGCCGCCGACTCATCCCGGCGTCGATCAGCATCGAGAACCGCACGGAGCGCGTCGAGGCCGAGATGGTGTCGGGGAACTATTTCACGATGCTCGGCGTGCAGCCGGCGCTCGGCCGCGTGTTCAATCCGGAGTCCGACGACCAGGTGTATCGCGGACACCCGGTGGTGGTCCTGAGCTACGACTACTGGACGAGCCGCTTCGCGAATGATCCGTCAGTCATCGGCAAGAAGATTCTCGTCAACGACTACCCGATGGAGATCATCGGCGTCTCCGCGCGCGGGTTCGCCGGGCTGGATCCCGCGGAGTCGCCGCAGATCCGGGTGCCGATCCTGATGAAGCCGGTGATGGCGCCCGATTGGGAGTGGCTGCACATGGACGATCGGCGCGCCCGCTGGGTGCAGGTGTTCGCGCGGTTGAAGCCGGGCCAAACCGTCGAATCGGCGAAAGCGCCGCTCCAGGGTCTGTTCACGCAGGTCCGGCAGTACGAGATGACGCTTCCGGCGGCGAAGGACTGGTCCGCGTATTCGCGCGAGCAGTTCATGAAAGGGCAACTGCTCGTCGAGCCCGCCGCGATGGGCTACTCGCAGCTGCGCAACAGCTTCTCAACGGCGCTCGTCGTGCTGATGTCGATGGTCGGGCTCGTGCTGCTCATCGCCTGCGCGAATGTGGCGAACCTGCTGATCGCGCGCGCATTCATGCGCCAGAAGGAAATCGCGGTCCGCCTCTCGCTCGGGGCGTCGCGGTCGCGCCTGGTGCGGCAGCTGCTCGTCGAGAGCCTGGTGCTCTCGGTTGCCGGCGGACTACTCGGCCTCGGGCTCGCGGTCGTGCTCACGCGAACGCTGCTTGCGCTCATTCCCTCGGAGGGGCAGCCGCTCCAGATCACCGCGCATCCCGATCCGCGAATCCTCACGTTCACGCTCATTCTGAGTTTCGCGACCGGCATCATCTTCGGGCTCGTTCCCGCGCTGCGCGCGAGCCGGCCGGATCCGTGGACGACGCTGAAGGACACCACGGGCTCGATCGCCGGAACGGGGGGCTCGCTCTTCCTGCGCAAAGGGCTGGTGACCGCGCAGGTGGCGTTGAGCTTCCTGCTGCTCTTTGGAGCCGGCCTCTTCGTTCGCAGCCTGCAGAACCTGAAGACGACAGACACGGGAGTCGGGCTGGACAATCTCGTCACGTTCCAGCTGGCTCCGACATTGAACGGCTACGATGCCCCGCGCACGGTGCAGTTCTACCGCGCGCTCCTCGATCGCCTGCGCTCGGCGCCCGGCGTGAAATCGGCGGCGTTCGCGGTGGTCCCGATCCTCGCCGGCAACGAGTGGGACAGCTCGATGTCGGTTGAAGGGCATCGCTTCGCCGACGGCGAGGACATGCAGGCGTTCATGAACGCGCTGTCGCCCGGCTACTTCGACACGATGAAGATCCCGTTCATCGAAGGACGCGACTTCACGGTGATGGACGCGAAGGAGGATGCGACCGTTGCGATCGTCAACAAGCAGTTCGCGGAACACTTCTTTCCGGGGCACAGCGCGCTCGGGAAGGACATCGGCTTCGGTGGCGGCCCCAAGGCCAAGCTGAACATCGAGATCATCGGCGTCGTCGCGAACGCGCTCTACGAAGGTCCGCGCGAAGGCGTGCATCGCCAGGTGTTCATCCCGAACTGGGGAAAGAACAGCGCCGCAGTGTACGTGCGGATGCACACCGGCTCGGCGAGCGCCTACAGCATCATTCGCCGCGAGGTGAAGAACCTCGACGCCGCGATGCCGGTGTACGAGATGAAGACCCTCGAGTCGCAGCTCGACGAAACGCTGCTGACGGACCGGTTGATCGCGCTGCTGTCTGCCGGCTTCGGCCTGCTCGCCACGCTCCTGGCGTCAATCGGCCTCTATGGCGTGATGGCGTTTGTGGTCGCGCGCCGGAGAAAGGAACTGGGAATCCGTCTCGCGCTTGGCGCGCAGCCGGGCGGAGTCGTGTGGCTGGTCATGCGCGAGGTGCTGGTGCTGCTCGCGATCGGTCTCGCGATCGGCGTTCCCTCCGCGCTTGCGCTGGGCCGTTACGTGGGCGGGCAGCTGTACGGCCTCGAGCCAAACGATCCCTGGATGGCCGCCGCAACGCTGGTGCTCCTCACGATCGTCTCCGCCGCCGCGGGATTGATCCCCGCTCATCGCGCCAGCCGCATCGATCCCATTCTCGCGCTGCGGTACGAATAAAGGCCATCCCGCCACCAGGCGCGGCTCGCTTTCACCGGCGGAATCCGTAGCGTGAGCTCGGCGCGTGGCGGTTTGAGTTCCAGACTTCGCCGCACGAGAGGCAGCGCCAGTAGCTGTTCCGATCGATGGTCTTCGAGGTGGTCGTCAGCTGCCGGCCGCCGCAGTGCGGGCACTTGCCGGGCGCCTGCACCGGTGCGTTCTCCTCGGGGCTTGGATTTCTCATGCTGCCTCTCACTTCGTGGTCGGCATGGCCGGCGCCTTCGTGCGCGGCGCCGCGCTTTCGGCGGTGTGGAGGATCTGTGCGACCGTGTCGGGCGACGCACTGTTGCGCCACGTGACGATCGCGATCACGGCGCCGACAACGGCAGCGACCGCGAGAAACGCGAACGTCGAGACGGAGACGAAATTCATGGGGCACCTTCCCGGTGAAACAGCAACGTGGATGTGGCCGGCTCGCCGCGCGGGGCATACGCGATCGAGATCCTCAGTGAGGCTGGCGGCTGCTGTGCGCCGGGAGGCTCAGGAAGTAAGCGTTAGTGTATCACGCAACCGTCGCCGCGCTGGCTCGCGCTCAGCGGTAAGCGAATAGGCATCAACAGGTGTGGATCAGCGCCGGCCTTCCCGTTTCAGCTCCCGCAACATGCCCTGCGTGTTCGCGAGGTGATTGTTGAAGATACGGCGTGCGACTTCCAGCAGGTCAGCGACGAGCGGATCGCGCAGCGTGTAGCGCATCGACAGTCCGTCCTTCTGCGCCGCCACGATTCCCTGGTTGCGCAGGACCGCAAGCTGCTGCGACACGATCGGCTGATCGAGCCCCAGCGCCTCCTGCAGTTCCTGCACGGTTCGCCCGCCGCCCACGAGGATTTCGAGGATCCGGATTCGCACGGGATGCGCGAGCGCCCGGAAAAACTGCGCCTTGAACGTCTGCAGCTGACTGGGTGCCATCGAATTACCGGCCTTCGGGCCTTCGGCCCTGAGTCCTATTCATGAGAAGAAATCTCTGCATTGTTGCTCCGTTGCCCCCTCGCCTCGCGCACGCCCATCGCGACGAGCAGGCCATTGAGGATTGCCTGAGGCCGCGGCGGGCAGCCGGGGATGTAGACGTCGACCGGCAGCACGCGATCCACGCCGCCGACCGACGCGTGCGTGCTTTCGCCGAAGATCCCGCCGCTGCACCCGCACGCGCCGACGGCGACGACGACGCGCGGGTCTGGCGCCGCGTCGTAGGTGCGCTTCAGCGCGATCTCCATGTTGCGCGTCACGGGCCCGGTGACGAGAAGCAGGTCGGCGTGCCGCGGGCTTGCGACGAAATGGATCCCGAAGCGCTCGAGGTCGTAGACCGGGTTTGTCGTCGCGGCGATCTCGAGCTCGCACGCGTTGCAGCTGCCGGCATCGACCTGGCGGACGTGCAGCGAACGCCCGAGTCGCCCGCGGATGCGGTCGCGCAGGCGCGCCGCCGATTCCGCGACGCTCGGCCCCTCATGGATCTCTTCCTCCCGGAAGCGACAGCGACTCGAAATCGGATCGACGTCGAAGAGTCCCGTTCGCGCGAGCTGCGCGCGCGAGTACGCCGCGATCTCGACGTCATGCGAGACGCCCACCGCCTGTTCCGGGCAACCGGTCACGCATTGGCCACACTGGATGCAGGCGGCGTACGACAAGGTCAGCGCCTTCGCAATCGCGCCCTGCCCTGAGCGAGGGCTCTGGCCAGCCGAGTCGAAGGGCCGGGTGTGAATTGCTGCGGTCGGGCAGACGCGCGCGCATGCATCGCATGCGGTGCAGCGGCTGAAATCGATGACGGGAAACCCGAAGGGCGCGGGCGTGCCGAACGGATCCCGCTCGGTGATGACGCCGTTCCTGACGCTCTTGGCAATGATGCGAAGCATGGGCGTTACCTGTCGTTTCCGGAGTACGAGAGATTGAAGCTCTTGTTGATCACCGGGAAGTCCGGGATGATGTTGCCCGGCACCGCGTGAACGAGGCCGGGCCAGTTCAGGAAACTGGGATCGGTCACCTTGACGCGCGCGAGCTCGCCGTCGGCGCCGGTCGCGACCCAGTGGACGCACGGACCGCGCCACGCCTCGATCCACCCGAGCGCGCAGCGATTGGCCGGCAGCTGCTGCGGCATCGGCGCCATGAGCGGCGCGCCATCGGCTGACGGCATGATGTCGAGCACCCGGCGCACGATCACCAGCGACTGTTCCACCTCGCGCGCGCGCACCATCAGCCGCGCCCGCACGTCCCCTCCGTCTTCGACCGGCACCTCGAACGACACGCGGTCATAGCCATCGCTCGGATGATCGCGGCGGAAGTCCGTGTCGATGCCCGAGGCGCGGGCCGCCATGCCGGTGACGCCCAGGCTGCGCGCCGCTTCGTTGGTGAGGATGCCCG
>Ga0137373_10001138_pt1 | contig 28475 bp, 17 predicted proteins | sample SagtaG_5_FD_104912 | JGI IMG/M metagenome (GOLD analysis project Ga0137373, IMG submission 104912) | Vadose zone soil microbial communities from Sagehorn Ranch, Mendocino, California, USA - Sage1_R_80_16 metaG | ecosystem: Environmental > Terrestrial > Soil > Vadose zone | place: USA... | reverse complement strand
TTGCGCTCGATTACCTCGGCTGGCTCTATCAAAACGGGCAGGGCGTGCCGAAAGACTTGGGGAAAGCAGCAGAGCTTTATCAAAAAGCAGCCGACCAAGGAAACACTGAAGCGCAGGCTGATCTCGGCTGGCTCTATCAAAACGGGCAGGGCGTGCCGAAAGACTTGGGGAAAGCAGCAGAGCTTTATCAAAAAGCAGCCGACCAAGGAAACGATGCCGCGCTCGGCTGGCTCTACGAAAACGGGCAGGGCGTGCCGAAAGACTTGGGGAAAGCAGCAGAACTTTATCAAAAAGCAGCCGACCAAGGAGATGCTACAGCACAGGCAAGTCTCGGCGTGCTCTACGAAAACGGGCAGGGTGTGCCGAAAGATTTGGGGAAAGCAGCAGAACTTTATCAAAAAGCGGCCAATCGCGGTTACGAACCTGCGATTGCAAACCTAAAGAGGCTATCCGAACACTGAAAATGAATGAGCGAACGTCTACTGGGATGCGGTAAGCCTGACAGATAAGGACACGAGGGAAGATATTCTTTTACTTGCTGAACTAGCTGAAACCACGGCCGGCGTAACTGGAACGACGCTGCGAGCGTGTCCTAAAAGACGCGAACGAGGAACGGAGCAACCATCACCCCACCGGTTCTGAGATTGTAGCGAATGACAGGCAAGGCCTGAGTACGTAGTCTCCTGATAGTCGGCTCACAGGCCCAGCCGCGTCTGGACGCTCTTGATGATCTCGGTGGCCCGCACTTTGTCGACGAGGTCGTCAAGCGCGGCGATGCCGCTCACGTCTTCGAACCGCCGCAACAGCTTTGCCGCAACGCCCGCATGCCGGATCCCCAGCAGTTCGAACACGTGTGCCTTGCCTGCCGCATACAGCTGCGCATCGAGCTGGTTCCAACGTTCGAAGTACGTCGGCTCGGTGAGCGGCCAGATCGTCGCTGGCGTGGCCTGCACGCCAGCGCGTTGCACGATCGCATTTACGGCGCGCCGCGCCGCTTCGCACGCTCCTTCCATGGACGCCAGATCCGTGTTGGTGCGCACGTAGTCGCCAGCGAGCACAAGGTTGGGGATCTGGGTCGCGGCGTCGGGACGCATGGCCCACGAACTAGGCGGGTGGATCAGGAGCCGGGAGTAGTTCGTTGGCGGCGTGCCGGCAGCGTAGTCGAGGTCGGCATCGAGGTGGAACGAGTGCACCAGCGCATCGCGTATTACGAGATCGCCCGGCGCATGGCCATTGAGCGCCGCCTTCAACTGCCCCCAGACCTCTTCTCGAATCTCCGCCGGCGTGCACTGTTTGGCTGGCTTGCGAACGAGATTGCAGATGGGCTATCCACGGATCGATCCACATCTCGCTGGTCGGTCCGCCCATAGTGCGATCGTTGGTCACCCCGTTGACGCGTAGTCGAGAATAAGCTGTGTCGAGATCGTGCCGATCGTGCGCGCCGAACCGCGCTTCGGATCCATCGCAACCATCGTGCGCGGGATGGCGCGCAGCTGACGTTGGAACTTGCGGGAATAGTCGTCACCTTGCAGGAACTGCCACCACGACTGTTGCTCGTACCTGCCGAACCGGCGCGCCTCGCAGGAGCTGAAGAACTGCATGATCTTAGCGCCGAACAAGCTGAAATCTGCGGCATCGAAGTCGAGCGTTTTGAAGAACAGCTCGAGGGCTTCGAGAATTTCAAGCGGCCTCTCGGGCGGGCGTCGGAAGAAGCGATACCAGGTGTCATTGTCGACCAATGCGACGGCACTCTCGGTGGTCGGCTTGAGGCGATCGGCTACGGACCTACCCACCGCCTACCGGGATGCGTTGCATGAGGTCGATTACGTGCTTGTAGAAGCGCGGATAGAAACGGAAACCGTGCTTGCCGGGCAGCGGTTTGCGCCCGCCGACAGCGCTGGCAGGGACAGGTTGGCTTCGCGCCTTTCCGCCCCAATCGGGCCGCCGCTCGTACACGGTGACGGCGACGCCACGATCGCTGAGTTCGTGCGCGGCGGTCAGTCCTGCAACGCCACCGCCGATCACGATTACATGCAACGCCATAATCTTGTTCTCTCTCGCCTCATGCCGCTCCAAGTGCCAGGAAACTGCGCACACTCAGTGAGTCCGCTGAGCGCCAGGCGATCGCGCGTTCCGCGTCGAGCCCTCGAAGTAGCCGAGGTGTCGACGTGCACTCATTGATAGGAATTTGCTTTTTCACGGTGCACTGGAGGATAGCCGTCCAGCGGCGGCGGGGACAGGAAAAGAAATGATAAATTGCGCGTAGTCTGCGGGACTCGGCGATAATCTGGGTATAGCAACGCGAACGACATGACTTACGATGCTCTCATAGTTGGCGCCGGCCCCGCCGGTTGCGCAGCGGCGTATGACCTGGCGGCGGCAGGGCGCCGGGTGTTTTTAGTGGACCATCGACGGTTTCCGCGCACAAAGCCATGTGCTGGCGGCATCACCGTCAAAACCATCCGCCGACTTCGCTACTCGATCACCCCGGTAATCCGCGAGGTCTGCACGGATCTAGTCGTCGGCAAGCGCTTAGACGCGAGCACAACCTTGCACGGTCGTGACCCGCTCTGTGCGATGACGGTGCGCAGCGAGTTCGATGCGTACTGTCTGGAGCGGACGATCGAGCGCGGCGCCGACTTCGCGGTCCTTCCACATCTCGACAACATCATCGAACGGGATGACCAAGTCGTCGTCGAGACCAGCGACGGCTCGCTCAGCGCGCGGTACTTGATCGGTGCGGACGGCGCGAATAGTGCCGTACGCCGACTTGTGCCTAGTCTCGGGCCGGTCGAGCGCGGCTTTGCGATCGAGGCGCAGATCTTTACCGACAACCCTCCCGCGATGGAGTTCGATTTCGGTGTCGTGCAATTCGGCTATGGCTGGTTCTTTCCAAAACGCGACCACGTGAACATCGGGCTTTACACGAATGAGCCGACAGTTCGTCTGAGTCGCGCTGGCCTCGCTGAATACGCGCGGACAAAAATGGGCGCGACCGATCTGCAGCACGTGGCCAGCGGTCAGGCCGCGGCCGCAGCGATTCAATCGTCAGTCGAAACCGGGTTCGATTTGCGCGCAACCTATGCGCAACAACTGAAGCCGATTCTACAGGACCTGCGGGTCTCTTACCGCGATACCGCGCGCTTCTACCACAACCTCGAGCGTGGGTATCGCGCGCTGACCTCGCACGTTGTGCGCTCGGCTCTGTTAAAGGGATACGCCTGCGGCCTGACGTTCTCGGTCACCCGGCGCTGGTTTTTCCTGCTGCCGTTCCTGCCGGTTCGGCCACGCACATCTTTACAAAGCTGAGCCATCGGTCGCCAACCCGAAAGATTTGGAGTGAATTGTCTTGACGGCTCCTCTGGGTACTTGGAAAATTTGTGATGGCGTCAAGTTCGTTAGGCGCCTCCCACCGAGCACCTCGCCCTCTTCCCGCCGGGAAACCGCGAACTTAAGGATTGTTCGCATACTTAAGGTGTCATCTTATGCCAGCAGTGCCCGGCGACCAACAGGTGCCGCGGCCACAGGAAGTCTTCATCTCGTATTCGCGCAAGGATAAGGAGTTCGTGCGCCGACTGCACGAGGCGTTGAGCCGGCGTGATCGGGAGGCGTGGGTGGACTGGGAGGACATCCGGCCAACCGAGGAATTCATGCAGGCTATCTATGGCGCGATCGAAGGCGCTGACACGTTCATTTTCGTGCTAACTCCGGACTCGGTTGCTTCAGTTGTCTGCGCCCGCGAGATCGCGCATGCGGCAGCGCACAACAAGCGCATGGTTCCAATCGTCGCTCGGGAAGTCAACCCCGACACTGTGCCCGAAGCGCTAGGGAAACTGAACTGGATTTTCTGCCGGGACAGCGATGATTTAGAGAAGGCGACTGATACGCTGATCAGCGCGCTCGATACCGATCTCGAGTGGGTGCACGCCCACACGCGTCTGCTCACGCGGGCAATCGAATGGGAAAACAAAGGAAAGAATAACAGCTTTGTTTTGCGCGGAGACGATCTCAGAGCCGCGGAGCAATGGCTCGCACAGGCCGGCATTGACAAAGAACGCCAGCCGACAGCGCTCCAGACCGAATACATCCTTGCCAGCCGCAAAGCTGCGGCGAGACGTCAACGGCTGACACTTGGCGCGGTGAGTTTCGGCTTTGTCGTCGCCGTCGTTTTAGCTGTGCTCGCGTTGTTCGCCCGCAAAGAAGCAATCAGGCAGCGCGATGTCGCAGTGCAGCAGCAGAAGATTTCGCGTTCGCGTGAGCTGGCAGCGAGCGCTCTAAACCAATTGCCGGTCGATCCGGAACTGAGCATCTTGCTCGCTCTCGAAGCGGCTCGCTTCTGGCCAACCTTGCAAGCCGAGGCATCGCTGCGACAGGCGCTGCTCAGGTCACATGTGTATCGCACACTCCCAGGGCATCAGGCTGAAGTCAGGCAGGCTTCCTTCAGCGCGGATAGCCACTCGGCTTTGACCGCCAGTGCCGACCGCACTGCAATTCTCTGGAACGTGGACACTGGAGAACGAACCGCCGAAATGCGCGACGTGGACGCATACTCCCCAGTGCGGGTAAGTCCAGACGGGAAGCTGCTGCTTTTGATTTCCGTCACGGGAACCGCGCGCCTCTGCGATTCGTTTTCCGGAAAGACGGTAAGCGAACTCGTCGGTCCCGGCATCGGAGCCGCGGTCTTCGGCGTTGATGGAATTATCCTCGCCAGTATCAAAGGCTCGGTTGCGCAGATCTCGCAAAAGCAGCCCGACAGAGCACTCGCGGAGTTGCGCGGACATACGAAGAACATCAGCAAGATCACGTTGAGTCCCGATGGGAGATTTGCAGTGACGCAGAGCAAAGACAACACAGCGCGTTTATGGGAGACAACAATGGGGCAATGTATCGCGACATGGAATTCTCCGAGTAACCAAGGCTGGGGCGCGGTGTTCAGTCCGGACAGCAAACTGCTGGTGCACGGGGGTCCGGATTACACAGCGCTGGTTCACGATGTCGTAACAGGACAGGTCATTTCCGAGCTGCGCACTCAGAATGGCGCGATCAAGCATTATGAATTCAGCGCCGACAGCAAGCTGATCGCAACAGCGCATTTCAATGGCGCGGCACGCGTCTGGAATCCCGCAACCGGGGAGACGGTTGTCGAGGTGCGGGGCGCTGCGGGTCCGGCTTGTTTCCACGTTGCATTCAGCCCGGATGGAAGATTCATTGTGACCAGTGACTCTGATAACGCCGCGCGAATCTGGCTGATCAATACCGGCGAAATAATTGCGGTGCTGCGAGCGCCGGGAACTGTGGCGCGTTCAGCGTTCAGCCCCGACGGATGCTTTGTCATCAGCGGCGGTAGTTCCGTCGCGCGCATCTGGGCGGTGCCGAAACTCATTGAGCTGCGCGGACACACCGATGTCATCTGGCATGCGGCTTTCAGTCCCGACGGCAAGCTTCTGGTGACTGCGGGACGCAACAAGATCTCGCGCGTTTGGGACGTCGTCACCGGCAAACAACTCAGCGAATTGGGAGGTCACACGAATGCAGTCTGGACTGCCGTTTTCAGCCGGGACGGCAAGCGGATCATTACCGCCAGCGCCGATCACACAGCGCGGCTTTGGGATGCCGAGACGGGCCGCAGTCTATTCGAGCTGCGCGGCCACACTAATGATGTCCGCAGCGCGGCTTTCAGTCCCGATGGCAGGCTGGCGCTTACAGCCGGAGACAACACGGCGCGATTGTGGGATGCCGAGACCGGCAAGCTGCTCCATGAGCTGCGAGGCCATTCTGATGCTGTCACCCGCGCTGTATTCAGCCCGGATGGAAAGCTGGCAGCGACAGCCAGCAACGATGCGACCGCGCGCACCTGGGACGTCGCGACCGGCAACTCTGTCGCAGAGCTGCGCGGTCACGAAAAACGACTCGAGGGCGTCGCCTTTAGTCCTAATGGGAAGCTTCTGGCGACGGCGAGCGAGGACACGACCTCTCGCGTCTGGGAAGTTCCAGGCGGCAAACTCGTTTCGGTGCTGCGCGGCCAGAAGGACTCTGTTGCGACCGCTGTGTTCAGCCCGGACAGCAAGCTTGTCGTAACAAGACAGGGTTCAGAGCCGCTGGTTTTCGACGCTGTGAAAGGTGAGCAGTTACTCGCGCTTCGAGGACACTCGGGTGAGATCACAAGCGCAAGCTTCAGCCCGGACGGCCAGTTCGTGCTGACATCAGCCCACCCCGGGGAAGCGATTGTGTGGGAGACTGCCACTGGGAACCAGGTGATGGACCTGCATGGCTTCAAACGCGGTATAGACACAGCGGTCTTCAGCCCGGATGGCAGAACAATCGTGACTGCTGGGTTTGACCCTGCGGACCACCCTCCGATTTATGGCATTGCACAGATCAGGAGCGCCGAAGTCTGCCGTCCGCTCGATGAGTTACTGACGCTCGCGTCGCACCGGGTCACGCGCTCCCTGAGTGACGCTGAGCGCGCCACTTACCTGCACGAGTCGGCGGTGCCGGCGGGACAAAGCAGGAGCATCAAACCTGGAGCGGAGGGGCAGCAGCAAAGCGCGGCTGGACCGCAGCCTCAGACGACCCACCAGCCGGGAGTATCGGTAAGACGATGAAGCATGAAGACGTGGTAAGGTCAGCGCAGTTCAGTCCGGATTCTCAAAGGGTGGTGACCGCTTCACGGCCAACGGCGGGCTGTGGGATGCCGCTATTATGACGGATAAGGACACAAGAGAGGATATGCTTTTGCTTGCTGAACTAGCTGAAGCATCCGGCGGTGTAGCTTTGGAAACTGTCGGGCAAGTAGAGAATTCCAAATTGCTGAGTCCGGAACAGAGCAGAGCATCTTGGGAGAAGATCGCTGCGAAATTCTCGGGACCGTCTTCCAAGTTGACTCCGTTACAGCGATTCCTGAAATGGTGTGTCTCGCGCGGCAGAAGCCGGACGATTTCTCCGTTCTCAAAAGTGAGAGTTTCCGAATGGCTCGAGAACAGGATTAAGGAAGGAACAGTCGAAGGCCTACGCACCGCGATGCAGGTCGATCCCGCGAATGCCCGCGTAACCGCACATCTTGGCTGGAGTCTTGCCGATTTCGCTTTCAAACAAGGCACTGATTCCGACCAAGCCCGTCGCGCTCGCGGAGAAGCTGGTTTTCTAACAAGCCGCGCGGTAAAGCTCGCTCCCGACAATGACGAAGTTAAGAAGCTGCGCGACAAAGTAATAAACATGCTGAAACTGAAGACGAACTAAGCCAGAAGTGAGGAAGCAGGCAGAGAAGGAATTAGTCTGTCGCTGTAATCAAAGCCTATGAACTACCACGCTCTCTGTTTTGTAGACATGCCGCCTTGTAAGAAGCCGGATCTCAAAAGCGGCATGGTCGTAACAGCACAGCGCAGGTGTGGAATGCTACAAAGGGGCTGAGTAAAATGGCAAGCAACGAGGATCTCGAGATTCTCAAGCAAGGGGTGGACGTATGGAAACAATGGAGGATAAAATAAACCCTGAGACAAGGATGGCAAGCTACATCGGAAGATAGCATGACCACAAAAATCAAATACCTCAAATGGACAGGCATATTTTTGCTTATTACGGGAACTCCGTTGTTTGCTTATCGATCGACAGCCTATAATACCACAATATTCAATATCTTGGGATCGCTTATGCTCCTTGTTGGTGCGTTCCTTTATTGGCGCAGTCGACAGTATGCCGCTGAGGCGGTCGCAAATAGAATAATCAGCGATTCGAAACCGGATGTGCTGTATTTGCGAGGCTTTGGGACAGACCCACCTTTTTCGGCGACGGCTATGGGTTTCACTTCCGGCTGGCTAACTGATGAGGAACAACTGGGTGAGGTGTTACAGCCGTTTGGCGATCTTGTTACAATTGGCAAGCCCGGCGAGACGTTACCTATTCCCGGCGCAGCCAGGTTATACGCTTCGGACGCCGAATGGAAAAAGGTTGTCACAGATCAGATGCAGACTGCTCGGCTTGTTGTGATTCGAGCTGGTACAAGTGAAGGCCTCCTATGGGAGCTTAAACAGGCGGTTCAAATTATGAATCCCAAGAAACTGTTGATCTTGCTCCTCAAGATGAGGAAAAAACACTATGAGGCCTTTAAAAAGAGGCGGATCAGATATTTAACGCTACCTTTCCCAAGGTTCACGAACTCAAACGTTTAGGTACAATTTCTGGATTTGTTCGCTTCTCTCCGGACTGGAGCCCGAACTTTTTACCACTCCGCGCGCCTTCTTTAGCAATTGGTTACAAGCCGTATTGCACACTTTTCAAATTCACACTCAGGCCGGTCTTTGAAGAATATGGGTTAGAATGGAAACCGCCGCCACGGGTACCGAAATTGGTGTTATGGTTGGGCATCTGGATAGGCATCTGTGTGCTGTTCTTGTTTGTGATGTTCTTGTTAGCGTTTGCCATGGACCACTGGAGTAAATGACGGGAAACATTTCGGTAGCATTCCACCGCCCCCAGTGCGTGGGGCCGAGGAGATTCTCGAATGGTGCCTTGCCAACCGGATTCGGAAACTGAGTGCGGGAAAACCGCTTGCACGGTTTGATACCAGCCAACGCAGCGTGATCTAGGTCGTCATGAACGAACCTGCTTTCGACGCCTTTATTTCCTATAGCCATAAGGCCGGCGGTAACTTTGCGCCTAAGCTCCAGGAGGCGCTTGGGCGAATCGCGCGACCTTGGTACCGTCGGCGTGCACTTAGGGTATTTCGGGACGAAACCACGCTGAGCGCGACCCCTGAACTTTGGCCAACGATTCAACACGCTCTTGACCGATCAAGATTCTTTATCCTCCTGGCATCACCGGAAGCTGCCGCGTCCCATTGGGTTAATCAGGAACTTTCGTACTGGCTTTCGCAGCACCGAGCGAGCGGACGACCAGCCAGCGAAGGGATACTGATCGCCTTGACCGACGGTAGGCTGGTTTGGAAGAGGGCCGCTGGCACGAGAGGCGATTTTGACTGGAACGTCTCAGACGCGCTCCCTGCCGCGATGAAGGGCGCATTCGACGCAGAGCCCTTGTACGTCGACTTCACCTGGGCCAGCGACAGATCGGCTTTATCCCTGAATTACAAGCCTTGGTTCGACAACGTGGCTCGGCTCGCAGCTGCTATCCGAGGCATTCCGCTCGACCAGCTTATCGGCGAAGACATCCGTCAGCACCGCATCACCATTGCGTCCGCAGCAGGCGCTTGCTTGCTCGTTCTCGTGTTGAGCGCCACCGTATTTTCGACGTGGAAGACGGCAGACGTTCTCCGCACGGAAAAGCGGCACCAGACTGACGCTGCACGCGTACTACCGCAATTGGCGGGTCAGCTGGAGAAGGTTCGCAATCTGCCAACGCGGGAGATCCAGATTGAATTCAACCCTCAAACATTCTTTGATGATCAGCCTAAGATCCTCGAAGTCCGATTGGAGCTTGATCCATTGTTTACTCAACCAATGTCTATCTTCTTCGCGCGATTTGCGGAAGGTCGAACTTGGCCGCCCGAGTTCGAGTTCGAGGAGCCTCCCTATACTGCATTCTCGAATGGCAGGGCGCGCGTAGACGCGAAGTTCCGCTGGTTTGATCGTGTCGCAGACCTGACGCAGACAATCGATGGCACCGACTCAGGGATTACACCTACCTTTCTTCTTGAGTTCGACGGTAAGGATTTCCTTCCTGGCGGACCAGGTATTCATCTGCGCCAAAAGTTCGAGATACCATCCCTCCAGGAACTGATCGACAAAAAGGTGCGATTCAGACTAATCGAGCATGATCCAGTCGAGAAGAAGGCTAGTGAAATTGACTTGCAGAGTCGCAAGATTGACCTACGCGTGCTCGCTCTTCACGAAGACCTGGGCGCTGTCAGTCGGCTTGTCATGTTCGATTCTCACCAGAGCGAGTTGGAAAAGGCAGTATTGGCGGGAGACTACCTTGTTAATCGCGGGCCAATTGAACGGACTGTCCTGCTTAACCTCTATCCACCCATCTCGGACGAAAGGATCTCCCGCTTGAATGCAAAACGTGACGTCGTCAGACGTTTGCTGGAGACCCGCGACGCAAGAACAAGTGACGACCGCAGACTACTAGCACGTGCATTGACTAACTCCGCTAACTTGTCCTCTTCGAGAGGCGACAATTTATCTGCAGTCAAAGGTTATATCGAGGTGCTCGAGGTGCTCGAGCCCCTCGTCTTTGAGTCGAGTTCCAGACCGAGGCGAGACGATGGCGAACGCCTATTTGAGGCGGCGCTCCAACCGGTTGCCTACTTCGTGCGTGTAAAGAAGTTCGATCGCGCGCAGCAGTATTTACCGAACCTATCACTCATTGCCGAGCGAATGATCGCTAGCGATCCTGAGGAGCCCGACTACTTACGGTGGCGCGCTGAGGCATTTCTTCAAAAGGTGTATGTGGCGCTCGGTGTCGGGTCGCAAGAGGAGGCGGGCAAGGCCTTGCAAGGCTACGTCGATTCGCAGCGGGAGGTCCATCGTAGAGTGGGTAACTTGACTACCCGTGAGGAACTGGCCGCGGCGTTGGATCGCGCTGAAAAAATTTCTAGCTCGTTGCCAGGTGGTCTCGTTCCGGTCGCAACGTGGCGCCAGCAAGCGTCGGAGCTCCGGCAGGAGGCAAACCGAGTTGACAAACCAAAATAGACGGACCCAACTTTCGTGGAGTTGTAGTTAGCCTCCAACCCGATCCCTATGTACGAACATCGTAGTCACCCTCCACTGACCCGAGGTGCATTCCTCCTACGGATGCTCTGCCATTTCCTGATCGCTATTGCGTTTGTTGGTGTGTCTCTAGGTGCCGGAATGATCGGATACTGGTACTTCGAGGGGAAGACTCCGCACGATGCCTTTCTTAATGCAGCGATGCTCCTTGGAGGTATGGGACCTGTCGGGGATCTCGACACAGTGGGAGGCAAGGTCTTTGCCGGACTGTATGCGCTTTATGCTGGCTTGGTTTTCTTGGTAGTGGCGGCATTGTTATTCACCCCAATATTTCACCGGGTGCTCCACCGCTTTCACTGGAACCAATCTTCCGAAAATGTCAGGCCACGCCGCGCCGCGCTATCCGGTGAGTCACGCGAGGACTAACTACCCTCAACTGGACACCTCAATGCGGAGCATCTACGCCATTAGCTGTAGCGGCTGGCTGGATGAACGCTAGGAGTTACATCGAGCAGGGGCTGAGCGCTCAGATAGGCTGGCATGACCGCAAGCGGTACGAATCAATGCTGGTTCAAACGGCTGCGTTTTGCCGAGATTGTCGTGCGGCCACTATTCCCTAGCTGAGTTCGTCGTGGCCAATCTGACACTCGCCAATGCAAAAGATTTGGACAGAATTGTCTTGACGGCTCGTCGGGGTATTTGAAAAAATGTGTTTGGCGTCAAGTTCGTCTAGGCGCCTCCCACTGAGCGCCTGACTCTCTTCCCGCCCGGAAACCGCGAACTTAAGGAGTTGTTCGCATACTTAAAGCATCATTCTATGCCAGAAGCGTCCCGCGACGAACAGATCCCGCGATCAGAGGAAGTCTTCATCTCGTATTCGCGCAAGGATAAGGAGTTCGTGCGCCGGCTAGACGAGGAACTGAAACGTCGTGATCGGGAAGCCTGGGTTGATTGGGAAGGCATCCGGCCCACGGAAGAATTCATGCAGGCGATCTACGGCGCGATTGAAGGTGCCGACACTTTCGTTTTCGTGCTCACACCCGATTCCGTTGCATCGGAAGTGTGCGCACGCGAGATCGCGCACGCCGCGTCGCATAACAAACGCATGGTGCCGATCGTCGCTCGCGACGTAGATGCCAAAGCAGTTCCGGAACCGCTCGCGAAGCTAAATTGGATATTCTCTCGTGCGAGCGACGATTTCGGAGCGGCCGCCGGATTACTCGTTAGCGCGCTCGATACCGACCTCGAGTGGATACACGCCCATACCCGACTACTCACCCGCGCGATCGAGTGGGAAGCGAACAAGAAGAGCAATAGTTTCATCCTGCGCGGGGAGGATCTGCGATCCGCCGAGCAATGGCTCGCGCAAGCCGGCACCGAAAAAGAACGCCAGCCGACAGCGCTCCAGACCGAATACATCATCGCCAGCCGCCGTGCGTCGAGCCGCCGGTTACGGATGTTTCTCGGCATCGCGGTCGCCGTGGTCGTCATTACGATCCTGCTCGCGGCGGTCGCCACCATTCAGCGTGGCATCGCCGTGAAGCGGACTCGCGAAGTCTCGCAAAGCCTGAGCCGCAGCGACCTCCTGGAGGGGAGTCGCCGGCTGGCCGCCAACGAAACCGGCGCCACCCTCGCACACCTTGCGCGCGCGCTACGAGTGGACCCGGAAAACGGGATCGCGCAGCGGCGGCTTATTTCTCTTTTGTCGCAGCGCGACTGGCAATTCCCCGCGCTCGATCCGCTCGGTCAGAGCGATTTTGTCTGGTCTGCCGACATCAGCCCGGATGGAAAACGGATCGTTACGAGCTGCGGGATGGGAATCGTGCAGCTTTGGGACGCAGAGCGAGGCGAGCGGATCGGCGAGATGCTACGCTGCCCGAGCCTGGCGACCGCCACCTTCAGCCGCGACGGCAGCAAGATCGCGGTCACCTGCGAGCTGAACGCCGGAGAGCTATCCGTGCGCGGACGCTGGCAGGTTCTCGATGGCGCAACCGGCAAGCTGCTCGCCGATGCGGCAGAGCGCCCGGGGTCGATCGCCGCCGCCGCTTTTACCGGCGACAGCAAACAACTGCTGATCGGTTTGCGGCTTGCGAACGGCGCTGGCGAAGTCTGCGCATCCGATGCCGTGAAGGGTGCGCCGCCGCAGACGCTTGTGAGTTGGCCGGGCGCCGCGCCAGAGGCCTTCGACGCTGCGGGCGCGCGGGTGATCGCGCTCGAGCGCGAACCGAACACTTCAGCCGAAGACCAACCGAAGATCGCGCGCGTTTGGAACCTGCACACCGGCAAACCGATGACGCTTCCTTTCAAACACGACGAAGAAATCCAGAGTGCGATTTTTTCGCCGGACGGCGATCGCATCGCGACGCGGGCGAGATCGCGCGTCTTCGTTTGGGATCTTGCCGCCGATCGCCTCGCGTTTTCAACCGAGCCCGTCCCGGACGATCGGCTACTCTGGCGCATCGCCTATAGCCCCGACGCGCAGCTGCTCGTGGCTGTGAACGTGGAGCATCCCACGCGCGAGATGGACTGGACGGCGCAAGTCCACGATGCGAAGACCGGCAAGCTGATTCCAGGCGGCGAGATTCGCGATCATGGGCGCTTTCGCAGCGCCGAGTTTAGCCCCGACAGCCAATTTTTGCTGCTCTGTTCGAGCGGACAGCGCGCGCGAGTTTGGCGCTCCCGCCCGCGTGGCGAAGTCGAGGCAGAGGAAGCCGCCGTCCCGCTCGAACATGCCGACGTGGTGACCGTGGCAAAGATGACGCCGGACGGCCGGCGCATCATCACCGGCTCATTCGACAAGACGTTACGGATTTGGGAGGCAACCCCGGGGCTTGGCCGTGCCGTGCCAGACGCGCTTACATCAGCGCAGCCGATTTTCTTCGCCGAGAGGAGCCCGCGAGGGAAACGGATCGCAACGGTTTCGGCTGAGCCGGCAGGCCTGCAGGTTTGGGACGCGGCGACGCGCCAGCCGCTGTCGCAGTTCCTGCCGCTGCCGAAGGAGACGCACGGCGCCCACTTCAGCGGCGACGAGCGACTCGTGATAGCCGGCGGTGAAGATGGAGCCGCCCGCGTTTGGGATGCGAGCAGCGGCCGGCTCGTTACGCAGCTCGCGCACCCTTCGCGCAAGGCGATCGAGGCAGCGGCCCTCAATTTCGATGGCACCCGTGCCGTGACAGCGAACAGCTCCGAGACGCTGCTCTGGGACGTCGCTACAAACCGCGCCACTCCCCTCGCGGTCGCCCAGACGCAGCAGAGTACGCCCGGAGTCGAATTCACTCCGGAGGGAGCGCGGCTGCTAACGATCGGCGGAGGAGAGATGAACCTGTGGAACGTCGCCACCGACGAGCGCGTCTGGGGACCGATCGCGCACCTGGGCGAGAGCACCGAAGCGCGATTCAGCCCGGATGGGAAACGATTTGCGGTCTTCGGAGTAGATTCCGCGGTCGATCTTTTCGACAGCGCGACCGGCAAGCTGGAACACTCACTTTCGCATAGCGGCCGGGCGGTTGACGCGGTCTTCAGCGCCGATGGCCGGATCGTGGCGACATGTTCGCTCGTATTAAAAACCTCGGGCTACGCACAAGCGTGGGACGCCGCGACTGGCACCGCGATCACGCAGCCGCTCGTCGGCGAGGACGAGCTGCATCACGTGGGCTTGAGTCCGGACGGCACGCTGGTCTGCGCGACCGAACGCACCGGTCGCGTACGCATCTGGTCAATCGCGACTGGCCGCGAGTGCGTTGATCCGCTCCCGCACGATACGTCGGCTTTTCCGACGTGGTTCAGCAGCGATGGCAAACGGCTTCTCACCGTCACGGGCGGTGCCGCGCAGTTTCACGAGCTCTGGGATCTCGGCGGACCGGCGCCATCATGGCTGGCAGATCTCAGCGAAGCCGTCGGCGGTCTCGCGCTAAACGACAGCGGAGTGGCTGTGGCGGTGCAGCATCGGCGGCAAGCCTTCGAAAAGGTCCGCGGGAAAATCACCGAGGGATCGGACGACGATCCTCGTCTCAAATGGGCGCGCTGGTTTTTCGCCGATCGTCGCACGCGCAACATTTCGCCGTTTTCGCAACGGACGATGCGCGAGGAGCTCGGGCATTGACCGTAAGCGGCACTGTCAAAATCCCCGTCCGATTGGGACCTCATTTCCACGTTCTCGTTCTACAAATCGCGCAGTTGCCGAATGGAGTGTGCCGTCCGTTGGCTTCCTGTTCGAATACTCGAAGGAATTATCCTTGCCCCGAAAAAGGTGCGAAGCTGTAATAGCGCCATGACAGCGGAAGGCTTGAGCTTCAGGCGTCGCGTCTTCGTGGTCATGCCTTTTGGGCAGAAGCTGGATCTCAAAAACGGCGTGGTCGTAGATTTCGATCAGCGAGGCGATCAAACCGGCGATTGAGGACTGCAGACTGGAGTCGGTGCGTAGGGACGAAGGGCACACGAGTGGGATCATTCATAGCGCGATGTTTGCGCGGCTGCTCCCGCACCTCGTCTGCTCCCATTTTCTCGGGGTCTTGTTTCCCGTGAAAGACGTTGCGAATAATGCCTCAAGCGGATCGCCTCTCGTACTCGATCGAGCAATTTGGGCTTGGCATTCGGCTCGCGGACTGAAACACTCCTCAACATGCAGCCATTTAAGTCACTTCCCCACGGCGGGGCACGAAATAGACGCACAATGTGCGTCTTGTTTTACGCCATTTGTCCGTATACTTTTCGTTATGCTCTTTTGCAATATCCCCATGGCCCTACCACGCACATTTGTGGGATTCAGCAGCACCGATCTCCACTGCTATCGGCTCATGACGGCATGGAAAGCGCATGAACACATCGACTTCGACTTTTGCAACTGCCAGCTCGCGGACGAGCTAAACTCTGAAGACGAGGGATACATCAAGCGCCAGTGCAGAGCGCGCATCAACATGGCGGGTCACTATCTACTCCTCATCGGTACCGACACACGCGCTAAACACAAGTATGTGCGATGGGAAGCAGAGGTCGCTGTCGAAAAAGGTTGCACGATTATCGGTGTCAATTTGGATAAGACGCGATTCATCAATCGAGACCGCACGCCACCGGTAATCGAAGACATCGGTGCGTTGTTCGTCACCTTCTCTCCACCAATCATCGCTCACGCTCTGAAGAATTATAAGATGATGGCCAGCAAGAATTACCATTATCTAGACGAGGTTTATAGAAACCTCGGCTACATTATTGACGGCAATCGTGCTTACCGTCCGAAGCCTACACTGCCAGCTTTTTTTCGATGAGAAGCACCTGCACACCGAGGCCTAACCAAGGCGAACTGACGGCGGGAGCGTTGCGATTAAGTTCTGAGATGACTTCTACAAATCGGGGCGAGCGACGAGACACCTCGCAATTCGTTCACAGCTTCGATAAGCGCACCCCAATGTGCCATCTAACCTGTGACACTTGGGGCGCCGTGCAAATTTGACGTAAATGGATTGAAACGGACCAGCTGTCTGCATTTCGGACACCGGCACAGCAGTCGCTCGTCCTGAAACAACTCTTCCGGGAGTTGAAGGCAAATCGGAGTCCCAGATTTCACTGTCGCTTCAGCGTCTGCAATCACTCTCCCAACGCCACGGGGCGGAGAGAACCGGTTTCCGCACATCGGACACGTGGCTCGCGCAGCGCGCTCCCACTCGTGGCGCTGAAACAGATATGCACGGATAGCGGTTACAATCGGCGGGCCAGAACCGGCATCGTGTAATTGAAGCCATTTCAAACTTCCGCCCTTGAGCACCATCGCGATGGTCTCATTCCGAAGAGTGAGGCTGATGATTGGATAATTCTCCGCGAGAACGTTCAAGCATTCGCCCGTCTCGATGTCCCACACGTGAAGTGTCCGATCTTCGCCGGCAGAGAGTATTCTCCGGCCATCGGCGCTGAAGACGAGAGCACGAACTTCATTTGGATGTCCCGGGAGTTCCCGAAGCAACTTCCCCGCGGCGAGATCCCATAGACGAAAAGTTTCGTCGAGTCCTCCCGATGCCGCATACCTACCATCCGGAGAAATTGCGAGGACCCAAACCGCAGACTTGTGTCCGGGCAGTTTTTGTGCAATTCGCTTGCTCGACCAGTCCCATACATAAACTGTCTGATCGTCATCAGAATCAGTGGGGCCTGCAGAAAGGGCAAGACATCCATCGGGCCCGGTAGCGACCTGTTCTTTGACAATCCGGCCTTTCGAAATCAAGCCGGTGTCACGCAACCCATCCACGTCCCACGTTCGGAGCGTGCCGTCTTCGCCGGCTGACAAAACGAATCGTCCGTCGGGAGTGGCGGCAAGACTGGAAACGTAACCAGTATGTCTCACCTTCGACCACGAGGTTTTTTCGGTCCGCAGTTCCGCTGCCGCAATAGCGCCATAGTGCTTGCCCGCAACACTGCCGCAGACGATATGGGTGCCATCCAGTGTGAAAAACGTATCGCAGCAGGTCTCGCCAGGTACGGAGATCGAAGCAGTCGTGGCGCCATCCGAAACCTTGCGAATTTCAATAACGTCGTCTGCAGTGCAAGCGGCGTGTCGCCCGTCAGGGGAAAGCGAAACCTCCTTAACGGCGATCTCCGGTTCTCTTGCTTTGAGTCCGCGCTGACCGGCCGCACGGAGGTCCCAGAAGTTAAGTTCGCCGTCGTAACTCGCGGACATTGCAGAGTGTCCATCACTAGTCACAGCAAGTCCTGTGACTCCGCCAACGCTGCCACCGGCACTGACAAGACTCTTCAGGAGCTTGCCAGAGCGCGCGTCGATGACGTCGATGCCGAGACGGCCTCCACCAACAATGGTTCGGGCGTCGGGTGTGAGCGCCAGTCCTGCCATGTCCCAGTTCCGCGTTTCCACTCGATGCAATCGTTTTCCAGAGGCGAGGTTGCAGACATGTACGTTGCCTTCGTCATCGCTGGCGATCGCTCGCGTTCCATCGTGCGTAATCGCCACTGCAGCGATCGCGTTATTGCCCAGCGGTAATTCACGCTTCAGCTTCTGCTTTTGCAGATCGAACACGCGCAGCCGGCCGTCACCCCCGCCGCTAAGCAGCACCCGTCCGTCCGCAGACATTGCTAGACGTTGCGCGGAGTCTTCTTCGATTTTCAATCGCCAGAGCAGATGTCCGTTCTGTAGATCCCAGAACGCGAATGATCCATCGAGGCTGCCGGAGACGCCCAGCCGCGCGTCCGGCGTGATCGTGATTGCGACAACGAAATCTTTATGCACATGAAGCTTACGGACACATTGGGCGGCATCGACATTCCACACGCGGACACGTTCGTCGCCGGACCCTGATACGGCAATTGCCCCGTCGGCACTGAGTGCAATGCAATGGGCACGGTCGTCGTCACGCAGTCGCCGCCTGGGCTCGCCGGTCGCAACATCCCAGACCACCAGTTCATCCACCGACGTGGAAATTGCAATACGTCCATCGCCTGACATGGCCACCTTCGTGTCGTCTTCGCCCCGACCGGCAAAAGTCCGCACAATCGCCGGTCTTGGCTCATAAGGAGGACGTGAACCGTCGCTAGCCAGCAGAAATACTGCGGAGCCGAGCGCCGCCGGCTCTCTGAGCAGCCTTTCCGCCGACGATGCCACCGGACCCTTAACTGCGCTGTGGTGCGCGTGCTGAACCACGAATCCTGGCCGGTTGGCGTGTAGAGCGAGCTGATGGCTCGACCTGCTGACGAATCGCGCAAAGTCGTTTAACCGTTCGACGCGTGAGGCTGGAACGTCCGGTATCTGCTGCGAAGCATCCTCAAAGTCTGCCACAAGTGCATAGGTCAAGCCTGCTGTACATTTGGCTTGAATGAAGCGCAGATCGCACAGAGTTTGAATAAGCCTGTTCCAGGAATCACTACGTATGAGATGAAAAGGAAGTTCGGCCAGCGGACGTTCTGCTGCCGTACGCCAGTTTCCGGCAGTGTCTGTGGCCAATCTCTTGAATTCTTCGGCGATCACACGATGCGCTCGCAACCACGCTCGGGTTGCCGGAGCTGAAATCGACGTCATCTTGAAATAGCGCCGCAGGACCGCCAGCCGAAGCTGCTCGTGAAAAAAATCGAGGAGCCCAGCGCCGGACTCTTCGTCAATTGGCTTGAAGTACGGTTCCGCAGCACGATAAAACCGCGTCCATTCCAGACGAGAAGCGGCGACATCTTCGTTATTGAGAAGATCCATCACTTCACCTTCAGCAAGACCGGAACGCGAAGCTGCGATAAGTCTGCACACCGTCGCGGCCAAGGGAAAACCGTGGTCCAACTCTAGCCGTTGTAATACCTGCTCGAACAGTTCTTCAAGGCTAGGTGGCAGCTGGCGAAGACGCAGATCGAGGCCGTCATAATCGCCAAACAGGCACAATTCCTCGAGAGCGACGAGGAGGTACAGCGGAAGACGGGCGTCCGGCCGTAGCGATGTATCGAGAAGCTGCGCGCGATGCGCTGGGCTCAAACGCTTGCCGCGCAGGGACAGGTGCCGATCGACAATTTCCTGTCGTTCTGTGTCGCTCAGCGCGTCGAGTCTCAAGATATTTTCTGATGGAATGCGCCGTTCAACAACATCCAGACACGGCCCGGCAACAGTACTAACTACAAGGCGCACCTTCGGTGGCAATTCTAGTGGCAGCCAATCGAGTTCGTGGCTGTGCCTGCGGGGATCGAGTTGGTTCAACGCATCGATCACGAGCAGTACACGCCCATTGGCTGAAGCTTTCTCCAACCATTTCCTCAGGTCGCGCCGCAGTTCAGCGGGATCGTCCGGCACAGGATCATTTAGCTCGCAGGTTTCACGCAGTCGTGTGAACGCATCTCGCAGCATAATCGTGAGATCAGCGGATCCAGGTGATACTCCAATGAAGACTGTGACGACACCATGGTCCTTCAAGCCTTTCCGCGCTTGTAGCGCGAACTCCGCCAATAGCGACGACTTGCCCGATCCTGCTTCACCAGTGACCGCGAATAGTGTGCGTGCCGCCGAATTTTTGTGCCTGGCGTAACGGAACAGCGACGCCAATTCGCGCTTGCGGCCAACGAAAAGACGAGTTCGGGCGACGATGTAACGCGCTTGAGAGTCTAGCGGTCTCGTTTTTGGCCGCCGGCTTGAGCGGCTGAGTGCGGCATTGATCTGACGGTGCAAATCCTCCAAGACCATCTCACCGAACTTTTCGAGTCCGGACAGGGCAGGCGTCCCATGCGCAGACAGTGCCTCGCGGAGCTTGGGATCGAGTTCCTGCCATTCGGCCGCTTGAATGACTCTGTCGGCCAAAGCGTTGCGATCTCGAGCTGTCAGGTTCCGAGGCAGATAAGCCGCATCAATGCGCAAGCCCTCATAGGCTGTTCGGTAGTGCCGCACAACGTGGGGATCGCCAAGCGATTCGATGCGTGCCTTCAATTCAGCGAGAGCCCTCCGTCGTTCCAGGCTGGACTCGACAAACACTCCATGCATCGTCGGAGGAAAATCCGGCTGCCTGACCATTCCTGACCGTCGGAGATAAAACAAGCAGTGGCTTGACAATCCATTCACTGGAGCGATCGCCCGTTCAATTTCTCGTTCTGTGATAGACTGGCTTGGCAGACCTGCACGGCGCAATAGCAGCGCCAGGCGGATTGCCTCGTCGTTCGAGAGTGCGCGCTCAGGCCGAAGCCGATAGCAAGCCTTGCTTGTGGTGGGATCCAATCGGTAGCAATCGTCGAGTAGCTCAGCATCGCGATCGCTGATTTCGTTTTCATGCCGAATTGCCGCATAACGCTTCCGCGGAATCGTTTCCGCGGGCGGCGACCAACCATAGCGCTCCCCAATCAAACCTAAAAAAAAAGGCAGGCATCGGTCGACCTCTTGCAGGCATAACGAGAGCGCGCCCCGTGCCCGCGCGTCTTCCTCCGTGACTCCCCACCTAAGATCGATCGGTATGAAGTCCATACCAAGCTGTTGGCAGCGCTTGCGCAGTTCAGGGAAGACGAGACGATTCAGGTAATCCCGCTCCGCGTGCATGTCCCGAAAAGTTGAAGAGAGAAAGAGCCGTATCGTTTTCATATGAGAAAGAGATGATCCGGTTTGATCAATCCCAACGCAAACAGTCGGCAAGATTGCCGAGCGAGCGTCAGGTGAGAAACTACATCTCAGCGAAGGAATATCCTTGCACCGAAAAAGCCGCGAAGCTGTAATGACCCTATGGCAGCGGAAGGCTCGAGCTTCAGGCGGCGCGTCTTCGTGGTCATGCCTTTTGGAAAAAAGGAGGTGCCCAAGAAACCGGGGACTGACTTGCCACCTGGCGCGAAGGAACAGGAGGAAACGCTCCGGGTCGATTTCGACGCCGTTTACGAAAAGCTCTTTCAACCTTCGCTCGAGGCCGTGGGCCTTCAACCCTTTAGAGCTGATAAGGAGGAAGCGGCGGGAGACATCCTCAAGGACATGTTCGCGGAGCTCGTCACCGCGGACTTCGTTCTGGCGGACATTTCGATCCTCAATGCGAATGTCTTTTACGAACTCGGAATTCGCCACATGGTCGGCCCGCGTGGCGTGATCTGTCTCCATGCGGGGTGGGCGGATCGCCCGTTCGATGTGGCCCCGCAACGCACCTTTAAATACGAGGGCAAACTTTTCCGCGTCGGTCTCATGCACGACGCGGCGTGGGAGAAGCAAGTCGCGGAGGAGGTTTTGCGCTTAAGCGAAACTCTTCGCAAAGCCGTCGCCGCCGATCGTACGACGGAGGGAAGCCCAGTCTATGGCAATCTGCCGAAACTCGTGCCGCCGGATGCGAGTCAGATCGGAACCGCGCGTTTCAAGCACTACCAGGAGTTATCCGACGAATGGAATCAGCGCGTAAAGATCGCCGCCAAGGAAGGCCGCGCTGAAGACATTCTAACTCTCGCCGGTGATGTGCCATCACCCTACTATCGCCGTAAGCTCCTGCGCCAATGCGGTGATGCGCTTCTCGCGCTCGGCCGGTTCGCGCAATCAGAAAAGGTCTTCAAAGAGTTGTGCGAAGATTTGGATGGGACCGGCTCTGCGGAAGAGTTTAGCGTCAAGACTCAACTTGCACTGCTCGCTAACCGTCTTGGCCGCACGCAGGAAGCGGAGCAGAGGCTCAGCGTTATAGCGAACTCTAGGCCCGACGATCCAGAGGCGCAGGGCATCCTTGGTCGGGTTTATAAAGATATGTGGCGCACGACATGGAGCCGCGCGCAGGATTTAGAGGAGCGTCTCGCTGTCGCGGGGCGCAACGCAGCGACAGCCCGCAGATCGCTGATGACCTACGAGGTCGCGTTCAGGAAGAATCTCGGGAGCTATTTCAATGGCATCAACGTCGTCACTCTCGCTACGCTGCTCGAACATGTTGCGCGTTCGAACAAACGCGCGGTTAAACCAGAAGTCGCCGACCTCGCAGATCTTCAGACCGTGGTGCGACTCGCCGCCACAACTAAACTCGACAATAAAGATGAAAGCGTTTGGGCGCGTGCTACGCTGGGCGAACTGCACCTCGCTCTCGGCCACCCGCAGGAGGCGCTGGACGAGTACGAGCAGGCGACGGCGGATCCAAGCCTCACTTGGTTCAACATCCGCTCGATGTTCGAGCAGGTTCAACTCCTTCAATTTCTCGGCTACAAGCCCGACGCGGTGGAGCCGGTCGTGGAACTGCTCGAGCGACGGCTGAGCGAACTTCCACATCCTTCCGCGCGGTTCGCGAAGGTCGCGATCTGCGGCGGTCACATGATCGACGCGCCGGATCGCAAGGCGCCCCGTTTTCCGAAGGAGAAGGCAGAAGCGGTGCGCACAAAAATCGCGCAGCAACTCGAACAATGGAAGATCGGCCCGGACGACCTCGCAGTTTGCGGTGGAGCTTGCGGAGCCGACATGCTTTTTGCCGAAGAATGCCTGCGACGCGGCACGCAATTGCGTTTGCTTCTCGCGCAGGATATCGATGATTTCGTCCGCGATTCAGTACGGCATGCCGGAAGCGATTGGGTACACCGTTTTTACGCGCTGCGCGACAAGGCCGAGGTGGCGACGCAACCGGAGCGTCTTGGCAAAGCGCCAAACGATGTCTCAATTTATGCGCGTACCAATCTCTGGATCATTAACACCGCTCGTGTTGAAGCCGCCGATAGCGGGAAAATTCGCGCGCTCCTCGTTTGGGACGAGAAACCGACGGGAGATGGCCCAGGTGGCACTTCTGATTTCGAACAAAAAGTCCGCGACCTCGGCGGCCTCGTCGAGATCATCAATCCCACCAAGCTGCCATGAATGAAACATTTGAATACCTGGAGCGCCGACTCGAGCAGCAGCGAAAATGGCATAACGAAAAAGCCAAGTGGAACAAGCGCCGTTTCTACACTGTGGAAGTCGCCACACTACTCGCCGGCGCCGCCATCCCCATCGTGAATTTATGGCTTGTTAAAGATCCCTATTGGGCCGGCGTGCTCTCCGCAACTCTTGGCGGAGTCGTCGTCGTGGCGGCATCCGTTGGGAAGCTCTTCAAGTTTCATGAGAACTGGTTGCAATACCGCACGCTGGTCGAAGCGCTTGAACGGGAAAAGGAACTGTACTCGGTCGGCGCTGCCGAGTACGCTGAATTGGATGAAGCGGGGCGTAATCGACTTCTAGTGGAACGTGTCGAAAGCATCCTCGCCAGTACCACTTCGCAATTCATCGAGACTCACCAAAGCGCCCGGGGCACCGAAGCGGTCGGAACATGATCATTCATGAGCGTTGACTCGGTCGCCGATACATTCATCCTTCTGCCATGAACCAGCCCTCATCTTCATTCAAAGACAAGCTTGCCAAATCCGGTCCTCGAAAACTTCTCGCACTCGACGGTGGCGGCATTCGCGGTGTAATCACGCTCGAAGTTCTCGCTGAAATCGAGCGTCAACTTGAAAAGAAACTCGGACGCGCCGACGACTTCGTGCTTGCTGATTATTTCGACTACATCGCCGGCACAAGCACAGGCGCGATTATCGGTACCTGCCTCGCGCTGGGAATGCGGGTGGAGGAGGTCGCGCGCTTTTACACGGAGAGCGGCCCCGCGATGTTCGACAAAGTCGGCCTCATCCGGCGCTTCAAGGAGGGGAAATTTCACGACAAGAAGTTGGCTGTCCGGCTCCAGGAATTGATTGAGGAGAGGACGGGGAAGCCGATGTCAACGCTAGGCAGCGAGCATTTACGCACACTGTTGATGGTAGTGCTGCGCAATGTTACAACCGATTCCCCGTGGCCTGTTTCGAATAATCCCGCCGCGAAGTACAACGCGCCTGATCGGGCCAACTGCAACCTAAATATTCCTCTGTGGCAACTCGTCCGAGGCAGCACGGCGGCGCCCACTTATTTCCCCCCGGAAGTGGTGAAGGTCGGTGAGCAAGAGTTCATCTTCGTCGATGGCGGCGTGACGATGTACAACAATCCCGCCTTTCAGCTTTTCCTCATGGCGACCGTCGAAGCATACAATCTTGCCTGGCCGGCCGGTGAAAGGGAAATGCTACTCGTCTCTATCGGCACCGGGACCGATCCGAAGGCGAATGCAAATCTCGCGCCCGGGCAGATGAACTTGATTTACAACGCCAGCTCAATTCCTTCCGCGCTCATGTTTGCTGCAAGCAACGAGCAAGATTTCCTCTGTCGCGTCTTCGGCAAATGTCTTGTCGGCGACCCGCTCGATCGTGAGATTCACAACATGATCGACGAGCGCGACCTGGAGAAAGGCTTCCCCGGCTGCAAAGGCCCATGCGACAAACTCTTCACCTATTTACGGTACAACGCGGAGCTTTCGAAGGCGGGTCTCGACCGTCTTGGCGTCGGACACCTAAATCCCGAGCATGTTCAGCAGATGGATTCCGTGGACCACATTGACGAGATGCAGCAAGTAGGACAAGCGGTCGGCAAGAAAGTCTCGATAGAACACTTCAACGCTTTCACGGCATAGCGAATTGTCGCGCCGCCTGTTAACAGAAGCTGCATAGCGCCGTCGAGCCGTCGGCCGCAGTGCTTTGTTAGGCTCCGTAGCCTTCAATAGCACAGGACCTGCAACGAGCCTTTCGCGATGTGTTATGGTTTATTCTCTACAAAGTCCCGAAGTTTCGTTTGAATTGACGTGATTTCGGTGCGATCCCTGAGCGAGATCGACGGTTGGGGAATTCGCTTGCGCCGTTCGCATCCTCTCAACCCGGAGCGACACCTCTTCTTCCCGACTATCTGGGTCAGCCTTTGCAGCGTTCCTCAGCGCGCAACTTCACTCACATACCCGAGCGTAAGTCTGGCGAAGGGGGATGGCTCTTGTGCTTCAGACTGTTAGCGGCTTTGGGCGACGGTCGAATCAATGTGCGATGAACATCTCAACGACCAACTGGCTTTGCGGAGTCGCATTGCGCCTTCCCTACGCTCTAGGTTCCCGCCGTAGTTGCGCGCCATGACCACGACGGGCGGCCCTAGTTTTTCGACTCGCCGCGATTCGTCGCCCACGATACGGCCCACTGCAGTACTGATTACTGTCTTGCTCCGCTACTCGTTGGGCCCAATTGTTCTCGCGATTAATTTTGAGCGGAGCGGTTTGTCGCGAACCAAGCTAATCAGCCTACAAAAAATTACGGCGCAGCCCCGCTAACTGAATGCGGCGTTAAACACGGATCGGGCTGAGGGAGGCGCCCGCTCAGTGATACGACAATTTGTTCACGCATCGACGTGTTCCAGGTTTGCACCTTCGTCTTGTCGGATTTTCCCTGATCGCAGAGCTGCTGCTGCATTGCTTCCGCGGCACTGTTGGAAAGCATCCAGCCGAGTGGCAGCGGGACCTTGGCAGGCGCGAGTGAAAAGAAGTAGACTTTGGTCTCATCTGTCGCGGCCTGTTTGGCGCTGATCTTTTCGTAAAGGACATCCTGCGCTTTGCCGATGGCGCGTTGCGCATAAACGCCGCGCGCTTCCCTAGCTGAAAGCAATGCGTACAGTGGCGCGAGCGCGTCTTCGAGGAACGCGCCCGGCCGGTGACGGTTCTCCTCCTCTTTTGTCGTCGTCGAATTGCGGAGTTGTTCCCTTAAAGCTGTGATCTTTCGATCGCTGAATCCGGTGCCGAGTGGATCGTTGCTGATCATAATAATCTTCGGGACAATATCGCCGAGGCCATTCGCAGATTTGCTCATGGCCTGACTAACTTCGCGCAAGATATCGAGCGCGGTTGTCGCGCCGGAGTTTTCAAAATAGCCGCCGTCAACAATATGGCTTCCATCGGTGTCGAAGCGGCCGGCCGGACTCAGGTACGTAAATCTGGCACTCAAATGCGCTGCCGTGCTCAAAGGGAAATCAACCGCCGGCTTGCGTCCTTTCTTGTGTTCCAATGCGAGCAGCAGCTTTCCAGTAGCGTCTTCTGCGTCGAGGAAGCTTCCGTCGATGATTAGATTCGATACGATGACGCGGTTCCCAGTTTCGACTGAAGTGCCGTTCAGAAAAAGCGCCGGCACGTAGACATCTTTCCTTTTCCACAAGTCAAAGAATGGCTCCGCGAGTCGATTTGTGGTTGTTGTGTCGCGCCACGCTTTTTCCCAGCTTTGTTCCAGCCAATGTCCCCGGTCGAGAAACATGTAGGGCCACGGCCAGAAGCGTTGAACAAAATCCGGGTAAAGCATCGCCGCCACCGCAGGCGAGAGGAAATCACGTCCCAGCATTGCTTCCGCGCGTTCGGCTAGGCTGCCGGGCGTGGCGTCGGCGACCAGCGCGTCGAAGGCCACAGCGCCAACACTTCCGCCCGAGACGCCGCTGATTGCGAAGACGTGATCGGCAAAAGATGGCTCGACGTCCTGAATCGATCCCAGAACGGCAGCCGTCCAGTATGCTGCGCGAATTCCACCGCCTTCCGCTGCCACGATAAATAGCGGATGGACGGGACGATCGGGATATTTCTGAAGGATGCGAGCGTGCCATTTGATTAAGGCGCTCTGCACGGTGTCGCGCTGAAATTCTTTTTCGCGCGCGATAGTGCGAACATCGTGATTGTCATTGGTTAGACTGCAGACCGCCATCCAGATCGCGATAATAGTGAGGAGAGGCAGACGATAACGACCTCCCAGATAAACCAGCGCGCTTCCCCAGAAGACCCACGAAGCGGCTGCGAACATCAGCACGGCCCCAGTTCCAAGATTTCCAGCAAAAAAAACTGGATTGATGATGAAGAGCAGTGTCAGTGCGCTAGAAATAACGGCCATTATCAGGATCGCGACCCGGCTTTCTCGTTCCAACTGTGCCAGGGTCTCTCGGTCTTGTTGTCCGGTGCGATCATCTCGTAAATCCAGCCAGCGCCGCCGCAGAATAAAGAAAACATAAAGCAAAATTCCAGCGAGCAGCGAGAGCATTCCGAAGTAGAGCAACCTCACTGGTGCACCGGCTTCATAAGTGTGGCGCGCCCTTAGGAAACTCCAACCCACAATTGCCATCGGCAAAAAGCCGAGAAACCGTGGAACCTGGCAGCGCAACCAGCTGTGAAACCGTTCCCACCCTTTGCTGCGCTCGAAGTGCGAGCGATCAGCTTCCGGAAAGTGAAGATACAAGAGCACCCGCGCCGAATACCAACTCGCCAGCGCCCAAAGCAGCAAGCCCAGCGCAAAGAGACTCAATCGCGCTCCGTTTGTGGCGCCGGTTTTTCCTCCCGGCTCGGCGAGCGCCCGCAGCACCTCAGTGCCTTGATTTACCCATAAGAAAACGATTGCGCCCAGGATGGCGACGATGAAGCTAAACCGGCACGGCTTAAGTTCGCGATAAATATCGAGCAGCCGCCAGCAAACATGTACGAGCCGTTCGATCATCCAGCGGGCCCAATTTTTCATACGTTTGCCTCCACCCACTGCGATCGTGCACAACTTTCCCCACTCGCGCCAAGTTAATTCGGGCACCGGCGCTAATAGCTTAACCCAAAGAATTCCTTGTCCGAGCTGGACGCGGCAGAAAAATGTTAGTCACCGTTTCACTGGGGAAGTCGTTAGGGGACGCGGGTGCTCCAAGCAGAGGCACCGACTGGTTTCGACATCCGATGCCCAAGAAGGTGGATGCGAATGGCGTTGGCCGGCGGTGCCGGCACTCCTGCATCGCTTCGAGGTTCTTGCGACAGGTCGACCTTCTACCGGACTGGAAATCTGGTGCGTCTGAACTCCTCGGACTCTCGCAATGGGAGCCCGAGCAGACGTGTTTGTGCTAGAGGTTGTGCTAGAACGAGCCCACGAATCGAACGGCGGTCCAGAATCTCGTCTCGGAGTATAAACAGGACGGCTCACTTTGCTGAGCAGTCGCAACAGCTTGGTGCCCGGCACGAGCCGTTTGCCTCGTTTTCGGCTGCGACATCGGGCGTGGCCGCTGCGATGAAGCGCTTGAGAATGGCATTCTCGCGGTCGCTGTCGATCGCGCAATGAGCGATGCCGCAATCTTTCAAATACTGAACGAAGTTCGAGGCGAAGAAGCTCTTTTCGACGCCGCCTTTGCCGTTGATGACTAGGTTGATTTGTTTGCTCATAGGAAGGTGCGTTGATTCAGAGGTTGCGCGGCGGGTGGAAAGGCTGTTGAGGGTGCGAGGGTTATTGAAACGGATGCAGTTCGTCCGCGGGTTGCCTTCTAAACACAATCGCCTCGGCGATTGAATCGGCGACGTTGTCGTGATGAGGTTGAACTGTCGGTCATTTCCGCGTGAAACCGCGCGATCGTCGCGGTACTGACCGCTGCGTCAACGGTTGCAAGTAGTTCGCGGATAAGACCGAGCGATTGACCCTTTTGCCGCAGCGCTACAATGCTGTCTGTGAGCAGCATCAACTTTGCGTGACGGCTCGGCAACGGTG
>Ga0137373_10001135_pt1 | contig 28491 bp, 29 predicted proteins | sample SagtaG_5_FD_104912 | JGI IMG/M metagenome (GOLD analysis project Ga0137373, IMG submission 104912) | Vadose zone soil microbial communities from Sagehorn Ranch, Mendocino, California, USA - Sage1_R_80_16 metaG | ecosystem: Environmental > Terrestrial > Soil > Vadose zone | place: USA... | reverse complement strand
TTGCTCAAGCCGGGGATGTACGCCGACATCACCGTATTCGATCCGGCAACGGTCATCGATAACTCGACCTTCGAGCAACCGCAGCAACTCGCGACGGGCGTGAGCTACGTGATCGTGAACGGCGTTCCGGTTGTGGATGCCGGAAAGGTCACGTCTGCATTGCCGGGTCGCGCGCTCCGTGGGCCTGGCTACGTTCGACGATAGATCTAGCGCCGGAGCTCTACCTGTCCGGCGGACACCGCTGCGGTTGTGTTCCCAACCGCCATCAACGCGACGATGTAATAAGTTCCCTCCGCACCGGAGGCTCCGAGGACCTGGGAGGTTGTCGCAGTGGCGCTGTAAGTCTTCGTCGCTCCTGGCTGTAGCGTGAGTGACACGGGAGCCGGGCTGCAATTGGTGAGGGGACCCGTACCGAAGACGGCGGTGCCTGTTCTGTCAGCGGTCGCAAATACGATTATATGCGGACCGCACAGCACCGACACGGTGAGCACTGCAGTACTTGAGTTTGTGAGTGTCACGCTCGTCTCGAACGTCGTCGGCGCTGCGATGAGGACGCGGGTCGACGCTGTGTAAGTGAGCGCTTCTTCAGGGCCGAATATTCCACCGCCGCCGCCGCTGCAGCCAAGGGTCAGCACGGCAATTCCGGCGGCGGCAGCCACGTGCGATCGCCGCCGCTTGGCGCGGCATTCCAGCCTCTTGCTCCTGAACACGTTCTACTACTGTCTCAGCGCGTCTTTCTGCTGGCGCGGCCCGACCATATGCCGGTGCTCGATGCTCGACTTGTAGGGCCGCTCGTCGGAGCCGATGTAAATCTGTCGAGGCCGCGCAATTTTCTGCTCCTTGTCGAGAAGCATCTCCTCCCACTGCGCCAACCAACCGGCAGTGCGAGCAATCGCAAACAGCACCGTGAAGAATTCAGTCGGGAAAGCCATCGACCGATAGATCAATCCGGTATAGAAATCCACGTTTGGATACAGCTTTCGCGACTTGAAGTAGTCGTCCGAGAGAGCGATCCGCTCGAGCTCGAGCGCGATCTCGAGGTCTTTGTCGACTCCTACGACATCGAATACGTCGTCAGCAAGCTTCTTGACGATCTTCGCGCGCGGGTCGTAGCTCTTGTACACGCGATGCCCGAACCCCATCAGCTTTCCCTTCCCCGCCTTCACACCTTCGATGAACTGAGGCACGTTCTTCACCGAACGGATCTCCTCGATCATTCTCAGAACCTGCTCGTTCGCTCCGCCATGCAGCGGACCGAACAGTGCCGCGATCCCGGCCGACATGGCCGAGAAGGGGTCGACATGCGACGATCCCACCGCTCGCACTGCGCTCGTCGAGCAGTTCTGCTCATGGTCTGCGTGGAGGATGAAGAGGATCTCGAGAGCCCGCACGAATACCGGGTTTGCCTGATACTTCGGCTCGCTCATCCGCGCGACCATCGAGAGGAAGTTCTCGACGTACGACAGATCGTTGTCGGGATAGACAAATGGCAGCCCCTTTACGTGCCGGTAGCAGAAGGCAGCGATCGTCGGAAGCTTCGCGAGAAGCCGGACCATCGAGATATTCCGCTCGCGCTCGTCGAAGATGTTCCGCGCAGAGGGATAGAAGGACGCCAGCGCAGCGACCGAGCTGTTGAGCATTGCCATCGGATGGGCGTCGTATCGGAAGCCCTGGAGAAACTTGCCTATGTTCTCGTGGACGTACGTGTGGTACGTGATGTCCTTGATGAACTGGTCGTACTGCTGCTGGTTGGGCAGCTCACCATGCCTGAGGAGCCAGGCCACCTCGAGGAAAGTCGAGCCCTCAGCGAGCTGCTCGATGGGATATCCTCGATACCGCAGGATTCCCTTGTCCCCGTCTATGTAGGTGATCGCGCTCCGGCATGCGGCGGTGTTGAGAAAGGCGGGATCATAGCTGAGAAGGCCCGGATCGTTGGAATCGTCGGTCCGAACCTTCTTGAGGTCGGCGGCGCGAATGGCGCCTTCGCTGATCGGAACGTCGTAGCTCTTGCCGGTGCGCGAATCGGTGATCTCGAGCGAGTCTGTTCGCTGCTCGGCGGCGGGTGGTGCTGCCATCGTACTTGCCTTGGGCATTCTTTCTCCTTGCTTCCCTAAAATCTAGCGAGGGTGGCGCGCGTAGTCTGGAACCATCCGGCTCATTTCTCGTACATTGAGCTACCCAAACGCTAGCCCGTGAAAAAGATGCCTTACGTCCGACCGCTGGCCGCACGCGGCCTCGCCCTTTTCCTGCTTTCCAGTCCCACAACGCTCTTCGCGCAGACTGCTGCCGTCGGGCTCAAGTACCCCGTCACCGTGCGGGGAAATCAGGTCGACGATTATCGCGGAACGAAGGTGGCCGATCCGTACCGCTGGCTGGAAGACACCGACTCGCCGCAGACAAAGGCCTGGGTCGAAGCGGAGAATGCACTGACTTTCGGATACCTGGCTGGAATTCCCGAACGAGACCGCATCCGCAAGCGCCTAACGGAAGTTTGGAATTACCCCAAGTACAGCGCTCCTTTCAAGGAAGGGAAAAAGTATTTCTACTCCGAGAACAGCGGCCTCCAGAACCAGAGCGTTCTCTATGTGCGTGAGGGCGATCGCGCTCCGAGGGTCCTTCTCGATCCGAACGGTCTCTCCACCGACGGTACAGTTGCACTGTCAACGTCGCAGGTGTCGCCCAATGGCAAGTACCTGGCCTACGGAGTATCAGTAGCGGGTTCTGATTGGGTCGAATTTCGCGTGCGGGACGTGGATACCGGACGTGATCTGCGCGACACCCTCAAGTGGTCGAAGTTCTCCGACGCTTCGTGGACGCGTGACAACCACGGATTCTTCTACTCCCGGTATTACGAGCCGAAAAGCGGCAACGTGATGACCGACGTGAACAGGAATCAGAGGGTCTACTACCACCATTTGAATAGTCCGCAGTCCGCGGACGAGCTGATCTACGAGCGGACGGATCAGCCTGACTGGCTGTTCGACACGCGGGTTTCAGAGGACGGTACTTTCGCGGTAATCACCGTCTTCCAGGGAACCGACGAACGGACGCGTCTTTACTACATCTTCCTCGACAATCCCAAGAAGCCGACCGTGAACGCTCCGGTCGTGCGACTGATCGACACCTTCGACGCGAAGTACGACTTCGTCCACAACATCGGCGACAACTTTCTGATTCGAACCGATCTCGCCGCGCCGCGGGGGCGAGTGATTGCGGTCGACATCAACTTTGCCCAGCCGCGTCGTTGGATGACAGTGATCCCCGAGGGGCGTGACGCTCTCGAAAGTGTGAAGCCAATCGGCAAGTCGCTCGTCGCATTGTATCTCCAGGACGCGCGATCGAGCCTGCGGTTGTACGGGATGCCGAACGCGGACGATCGTCGCGGTCGTGGAACGATGGCTGGTCCACCGGGTGGCAGACCGGCCGACCGCACGCCTCTTCCTGCCGGTACTCCGCCGGATGCCAGACTCGGTGGCGCATTCGGCTATCCGTTCCGCGGCGAGATCCAGCTTCCTGGACTCGGCTCGGTAGATCAGGTTACGGGAAAGGCGGGCGACAGCGAGAGGTTCTAACGGTTTGTGTCCTACCTCAATCCGCCGACGGTATTCCGGTACGACCTCGGTCATGGCACGAACACCGTCTATCAGCAGCCCAGGCTGAGTTTCGATGCCTCGCAATACGAGACGAAGCAGGTGTTCTACACGAGCAAGGATGGGACTCGTGTCCCGATGTTCATCACCGCAAAAAAAGGTCTGGCTCTGAACGGAGCGAACCCGACAATTCTGTATGGATACGGCGGATTCAACATCCCGGAAACGCCGGCATTCAGCCCGCGGAATGTCGCCTGGCTGGAGCTCGGCGGCATTTACGCAGTGGCCAACATCCGCGGCGGAGGCGAATACGGCAAGGAATGGCATGAAGGCGGAATGTTGGGGAAGAAGCAGAACGTCTTCGACGATTTCATCGCGGCCGCCGAGTATCTGATCAGGGAGAAATTCACGTCCACGCCCAAGCTCGCGATCGCCGGCGGGTCGAACGGCGGACTTCTGGTCGGAGCTGTCCTCAACCAGCGTCCCGAATTGTTCGGCGCTGCGATTGCGGGCGCAGGCGTGATGGACATGCTCCGTTTTCAGAAATTCACTATCGGATGGGCGTGGACATCGGACTACGGATCGTCGGATGATCCGAAGCAATTCGAGTTTCTGCGGGCGTATTCGCCGGTTCACAACGTCAAGCCGGGTACGCGCTATCCGGCGACGATGGTCCTGACAGCGGATCATGATGACCGTGTAGTGCCGGGCCACTCATTCAAGTACGCGGCCGCATTGCAGGCGGCGCAGGCGGGACCGGCACCGATCCTGATCAGGATCGAGACTCGCGCTGGACATGGTGCGGGAAAGCCGACCTCGAAAGACATCGAGGAATCCGCGGACCGGCTCGCGTTCCTGGTGAAGAATCTGAACGTATCCGTTTCGCCCAGGCAGTGAACCAGGTTCCGGTGAGCTCCGCGCTCTACGGGCTCGACTCGGCGCTTGCGATAGTCAAATTGGCTTTGCTGGCAATGGCGCTCATCTTGGCGATTTTCTGCCTTCTCGACTGGGCAGTACGGACGCGCCGTGTGAATCTGTTCGGTGGGATCGGGCGCTTTTCACGCACGAAGATCGATCCATTTATCGAGCCGATCGAGCGGCGTGTGGTGCGTGCCGGTGGAAATCCGGCGAGTGCGCCTCTTTGGGCGCTGGCCGCGGTGGTGATCGGCGGGATTCTCCTCGTCAGCGTGCTCGATTTCATTCGTGCGGAGGTGTTCGCCGCAGGGTTCGCGATCCAGAGCGGACCGAGCGGGATATTCCGGCTGATCGTGTCGTGGCTTTTCGACGTGCTGCGGATCGCATTGCTCGTCAGAGTGGTAAGCTCGTGGCTGCCGATATCGCCGTATTCTCCGTGGATCCGCTGGTCGTATGCATTGAGCGAGCCGATCCTGAAGCCGCTCAGACAAGTGATCCCGTCGCTGGGCCCCATAGACATTACTCCGATCATCGCTTATTTCCTGCTCGGGTTTCTTCAGGGCGCGGTACTGCGGCTACTGTGATTCTTTTTTGTAGAGATGCGCTGTACGAGCAAGTCATCGCGGTCCCGGGATTGCGGTGAGTTCAGTCCGGATTACTGCCACGGGAGATGGAGTGCGTTTCGATGTCAGAGTGCAGCCGCGCGCGACGCGGAGTGAAATCGTTGGCGAGTATGGAGATGCGCTGAAGGTGCGGTTGTCGGCGCCGCCGGTGGACGGAGCGGCAAATGAAGCGCTGGTCGATTTTTTGGCGAAGGAGCTGGGGGTCGCAAGGCGCGATGTGCGGATAGTCAGCGGAGCGTCATCCAGAGCAAAGACTGTCGAGGTCGCCGGCGCAGTCGAAAGTGCGATACACGATCTCGCTGATCGCGGGCGTGTGTCGAGAGGGAGGAGATAAATGACGACGCTTCTCCTTGTCGGTAGTGAGGAATCTCTTCTCGAAGGTGTCTCGCAGACACTTACTGCTGCCGGACACGTTGTCGTTTCAGCGCACAGCATTGCTGAAGGAGTTGAAGCGCTCAGGCAGCGCCCTGCTCTAGTCGCAATTGTCGAGCACGAGCTGCTCCTCTCTGAATCAGCCGCGCGACTGCCGCTCGCTCCCGGGGGTGGGATTCTGGTTTTTCATGTCGCCGAGCACGGGGCGATTCCGCTTCCGCCGCGTATCAGGCGATTGACGATTGCGGAATTGGAACTGCCGCTCGAGCGGCACCGACTGGTGTCGTTAGTAAAGCATGTCGAGGGTCGGGCTCAGTCTGTAGGGCGTGACGATCCTGATGTCAGGCCGGGAGCCTCTTCGCCGGAAGCTTAAGACTCACTCACCGTTGGCTGGCTGGATGATATCCGGCCGGGTCCTGCCTGTAGAACGCATGCAGCTCATCATATAGCTCCGGGTGCCGTTCCTTCAGCTCGACCGGTCTCTCGAAAAAGAACTCGGTTGCGACAGCGAAGAATTCAGCGGGGTTCTGAGCGCCGTACTCGTCGAGGAATGGCGTCTCATCCCCCGCAGCGGGCTGCCTTAGCCGCTCGAATTCGCGACCGAGAACACGCGCCCACGACGCGTACTGCTCCCGATCGCGAAGGATCGGCGTCCCGTCGGTGCCCTCGTTCTCGAAGTCAAGCTGGTGGGCGAACTCGTGGAGCACGACATTCTGGCCGTCTTCAGAGCGGCGGGCGCCGTGCAGTGCTGCGTCCCACGCGAGCACTACTGCGCCGAGCTGCTGCTGTGTGTGACCTAGTCGCTCCTCCTCGCCTTCTTCCCAGATTCCTCCGCCGATGCTGCGCTCTCCGCTCGCGATGTATGAAGTTGGATAGATGAGAATCGAGGTGACCCGCGGGAAATAGTCAGCGTCTCGATGGAGAAGCAGCAGCGAGGCCTGTGCGGCGACGGTGACGCGAATTTCATCGTTCAGCTCGAGTCCGCCGCACCCTTCCCAGTTTTTTTCCGCCAGCAGAACCTGGACGTGCCCTTCCAGCTCACGCTGATCCTGTTTCGGCATCGCCGCGATCAACGGAACATTCCGCGAGATGATCTGCCGCCACATGTCGGGGAACTGTGAAGCACGAAGCCGCGCGCGTCTTCGCCGTGTGAAGTAGCCTGCCATCGATCAATGATAGCAGGCCGAAGCTCAAATCTCCTTGATCACGGTGTTCCATCCTTCTTTCGCACTGCGCAGCCTCGGCGTCCAGCCTGTTTCCTCCTTGAGCTTCCTGTTCGAAATGCGCTGGGATCGCGACAGCATTTCTCCAACAGACCCCACGAGATGCGCGAGCCAGGCAGGGGGAAATTTCGGAGGCCCCGCACCGATCGCGTTCGCCAGAGAATCGAAGTATTCGCGCCTCCGCACCGGCTCGTCGTCCGCGACGTTGTATACGCCCGCCGTCGCGCCGAGCGCAGCGACTACAGCAGATGCGGCGTCGTCGTGCGAGACCGACGACATGAAGCCTTCAGGTCGCCCGAATGTCGGCGCCCACCCTTTCCGCACCATGCGAATGGTATCGAGCAGGTAGCCACTGTCGGGACCGTAGAAGAACGCGAAACGCAGCGTGATTCCGTTCCGTCCAGTCTGCGCGAACTGCGCCGCTGCCGCCTCCGCGTTAATTACCGCACGAGCGTACCTTGGCGCGTTAACTAACGATCGTTCGTCGATCCATTCGTCACCGTTATCAGCATAAATGGGTGCGAACGATTCCTGAATGAATCGCTCGGCGCCAGCTGCATACGCGGCATCAGCGAGATTCTTCGAGGCGAAGCGGCGGATGCGGGTATTCTCGCGCCATGCCCACGGAAGAAAGGCGCGCGAGCTCGGTGGAATGCTCGTCGCGAGGTTGATGACAATGTCGTGCCCCGCAACTGCGGACCGAACAGCGGCGGCATCGAACAAATCCAGAGCAACTGCCTCGGCGCCCAGCTGCAGCAAAAGATTCTGCTTTTCAGGTGTGCGGCCGATCCCGGTGACGCGGTGACCAGCGGCAGCGAGCAGCGGTACGACTCTTCGCCCTATGACACCGGTTGCACCGGCAACGAAAATCCGCATGACTTCGGTCTCAGTGCTTGACGGTCGACGCCCAGTTTAGAATCACGTTCACGGAATGAGTCAGGGCTCCCTGTGGAGTTCGACCAATCAGAATACGTCCGTCGGGTCGCCGCATGTGGAAGGCTCCGAGGTGATCTTTCCACGCGACGTCAAAGTACAATTGAAAGCATTCTTCGCCTATCCTCGATTCACTGTTTCGATGCTCCTGGCGCTTTGCGCAACTGCGACGGCGATCTCCGCCTTCCGGCTCGCTCCGGAAAATCTTCAGCGCGTCACGCCCGGTGTGTCGGTCCTTCTCGCTGACTCGATCCACCTCATTCGGGGAAATCGTGTCGGGCTCATTACCAACCACACGGGCGTAGACGAGCGTGGTCGGACCACTATTGACCTGATCTTCCACGCGCCCGGCGCGCGACTTACCGTTCTCTTCTCACCGGAGCACGGCATTCGAGGCACCATCGAGGGTGGCGAGCGGGTTGCTTCCAGCGTCGACCGCACAACCGGAGTGCCGATCTTTTCGCTCTACGGAGATACGACGGCACCCATGCCGCGGATGCTGGGCGACGTCGACGTGCTCATCTACGACATCCAGGACATTGGCGCGCGGATGTACACGTACGTATGGACGATGACGCTCGCCGCCGAAGCAGCGAAAAAGGCGGGAAAGAAGTTCGTAGTCCTGGATCGGCCGAATCCGATTCGCGCTGACATTATCGAGGGAGGTCTGATCGAGCGAAGGTATCGCTCTTTGACCGGTCTTCACGACGTCCCGCTGCGCTACGGTCTCACCGTGGGAGAGCTGGCCCTTTATCTCGTGCGCACGCGGCAGATCGATGCCGATCTGCTCGTCGTTCCGATGAAGGGTTATCGGCAGTCGATGTGGTGGGAGGACACCGGCCTCGATTGGGTTGGGCCGTCACCCAACATTCGCCAGGTTGAAGCCGCGCTACTCTATCCGGGAATGTCGTTCTTCGAGGCGACGAACGTGAGCGAAGGTCGTGGAACCGAGCTCCCATTTCGACTCGTTGGCGCGCGTTGGCTCACCGATGCCGCGGCTGTTTCGCGCGCAATGAACGCGAAGGGTCTTCGAGGCGTTCGGTTTCAGCCAACGCAAAGACGAGTCGCTCGCGGAGAGAAGTTCGGAGGTGAAGTGATCCCGATGATTCACGTTATCGTCACCAATCGTGATAGTGTGAGATCCGCCGAGATCGGAGCGCACCTGCTGCGTGAGATCTACCTTCGCCATCCGCGCGAATTTCATTGGCGGGAGGAAGGGATCGAACGGTTGTCGGGCTCGCGCGCGCTCAGGACGGCGGTGGAACACGGAGGAATCGAACGAGTACTCTCCGAGTGGAGGCGCGAAGCATCGGCTTTTCGTGCTGCTACCACACCGTGGCGATTGTATAGTCGGTAGCGCCCGAAAGAAAAAGCAACATGTTGCTTTTAAGACACCATTGGTCGATTCGCCGCCCCTATATATAGTTGGGTACGACTAATTGGGGTGTAGGTCAACTGGCAGACCGCCTGACTGTTAATCAGGAAGTTGGTGGTTCGAGTCCACCCGCCCCAGCTCAGCTCTTTTTTTCTGGCGACTCGGCCGGCGTCGGCTCGGGTACTCCGCGATGTGCTCCCACTCGCTCGCATCCGAGCGCGCGACCACAGCGACAACTGGCTCGGTTTCGCTGATGTTGCACACCTCGTGCGGCACGCCGGGCTCGATGAAAATGAAATCTCCAGCTTCGTTCTCGACGCTCACCTTTAGGTCCGGCCCGTACTCGTGCCGCACTCTCCCCTCGAGAATGTAGAGCATCACCTCGAAGTCGACATGAATGTGCGCGTACGCCACCCCGCCCGGAGGAATCGTCGCGACGTTCATCGAAAGCTTCCGCGCACCAACGTTTTGTCCCGACATCCCGGTCTTGTACCGGATTCCATTCCATGTCCGCGTCGTTCCTGCACCGCGAATCACCAGAATCCCGTCGTGCCCTTCGACATCAGTCACTTATAGATATCCTCCCGCGACCACGGAACCCGAGCGCGCCCGCGATCCTTCTTCGCCAGAAGAGTTTGGTGAATCGATAAGTCCCCGGTCATGAATTGCCACGAGGCGACTCCTAAATGGATTCGATGCAGACGATAGGCGGCCATTCCAACCGTTCGCACAACCGCCTCCCGATTCGCATCCATGTTGCGCACCCAGAACTGCAGCGTGCGCGCGTAATGCTCGCGCAGACTTTCAACATCACGAACCTCGAAGCCTGCCTGCTCGGCCGGGAGATTGGCTTCACTCACTGCCACCAACCCGCCAGTCGGGAAAATGTACCGCTTCCGGAACTTTACACTTCCTACGAGAAGCTCATTGAGATCCTCTGCAATTCTGCCACGCAGCCGATGCGGAGAGCTCGGCCGGCCCGAGATGCCGTGATTGAGGAACAGTCCACCCGGACGTAAGAGGGAGAACGTGTGTTCGAAGTACTGGGGGAGTCGCTCTCCACCGACGTGCTCGAACATCCCCACGCTGGCAATCTTGTCGAACGGCTCCTCTCTCAGGTCGCGATAATCCTGTAGTCGTATGGTGACTCGATCCTCGAGGCCCGCCTCGGCGACGCGCTGCGTCGCCAGCGAATGCTGCTCCTTGCTGAGCGTCACTCCCAGCGCGCGCACGCAATATCGCTGCGCCGCGTAAATCACGAGTGCTCCCCACCCGCAGCCGATGTCCAGAAGTCGCTCACCCGGCTCGAGCCGGAGCTTGCGGCAGATGAGATCGAGCTTGAGGTCCTGCGCCGTATCAAGATCCTCAGTCCCCGTGGGATAGTAGCCGCACGAGTAAACCATACGCTCACCGAGGAAGAGATTGTAGAAATCGTTTCCGAGATCGTAGTGGTAGCGGATTCCCTCGAGATCCCATTGCCGACTTCCCTGTTCCGCCTTGATGTTGGCTGCATCCACAGGAATCGGAGCTGCGTCGTCCCTGGGAAGCGCGCGCCACAGCCGATAGAGTTGAGCCGCATCTCTCGGGCTCCGGAGGGAATCCGCGTAAGCCCGAATCGCCGGTGCGGCAGCCCACGGGTCGCCGTCGAAATCAAAGTCCCCGCGGACGTACGACTCGCCAAGCGAAAGCGCAAGCGGAATTCCAAACATCCTGCGGAGCGCGCCGCGAGTGTTCACTCGCAGTGTGAAAGTGGACCCGGCTTCTCCGGGGAGAAGCGTCCCGTCCCACAGTCGCAGGTCGAAGCGACGCGGAGGTGGATAGAGTCGCTTTACAAATGCGATCGCGGCGTCGACGGCGGAGTCGGATGTCATTTGAGGGTGGACGCGATTACCCACACTCCAAGCGCACCAATCAAGATCGCGATCAGTCGCTGAAAGACACGAGGCGAGAGTCCAAAGAGGAGACGCTCGCCGAACAACGTTCCGATGATCACACCAACCGTCGCGACAGCAATTAACAGTGCAAAGCTCGCGAGGCCGCTTCCTGCTCGCCAGACGTAGATCGGCATCCGTGCGACGTCTACTGCAAGTCCCACCGCAGTGGATGTCGCCACGTACGCCACCGGCGGGAGGGTAAAAGCCAGAAGTGCTGCGGCACGTAGACCGCCCTGATTTCCAGCAATCCCGCCAAAGAATCCGGACGCAACGCCGAGTAGGCTCGCGGCGACGCCGGCGGGCTTCCAGCGTTCGGCCCAGTGGGTCAGCGCCGCCACGCTCGTTGCGAGGAGAAGAAAGCCAAGAATTATCGTGAGATGCTTTGACGAGAATTTCAGGTATAACAGTGCACCGGCAAGACCACCTGCGGCGCTCAATGTGCCGAACGAGTGCGCGGTCCGACGACTATACGCTCACTTGACTTCGACAGTCTTGTCTATGGTGATGTCAATGTTTCCAGGCGCTCTTCGCCCAAAGATCCGGATTGTGCCCGTCCCCGGCGTCCCAAAAGTTACCGAGGCAGTGTGCGCGTAGAGGATCAGGTTACGGCTGCAAAGAGCGCCCGATGCATCCGGCTGGAACACATCGAACGGCCTCACTTCCGCCAAGAGACCGTTGACGGTCACCTGCGTGTCTCCCTGAAGCACACAATCTCCGCCGTACGTCGTGACGACGACATCGAAAGGAATACCAGCGGTGACAGTCGCCGGAAGAGTGACCTCGACCGAATTGCTGCCGCCAAGGTCGATCAACGCCGGCTGCCGCCCACCAAAACTGGCGGCGTCCACGCTCAGATTGCATCCGGAGAAAATCAGTCCGAGCGCTGCAACACTCGCTCGCAATGTCGAAGTCATGCTGAAATGTACCTGCGAAGAACTGTGACGCACCCTTCCGCGCAGCTTCGAGCGATGACTACCTTGACGGCACAATGACGGAATTCCCGATTCGCCGGAACACCGTGCTGCTTGCTTCGGCGATCGCGGTCAACTCCGCGACGCTTCAGCTCGTAGCCGCGGTTTCCGCGCTCACGTTCGCGCTCGTCACTGGTGTGTCCAGTCTCCTCGGTCTCGGTCCTGCACTCTTTCTTTTGTCCGCCGCGGCAACTTCCTTTCCCGCCGGACGTCTGATGGATCGGCTTGGACGGGTCCCGGTTCTCGCCGGCGGATTCCTCCTCGGTACCTTTGGCTGTGCACTCACCGCACTCGGTGCGCATCTGGCATCGAGCTGGCTCGTCATTCCCGGATTCATCCTCACGGGCACAGCGGGGGCCACCGGCCAGCTCGCCCGCGCAGCCGCTGGTGACATGTATCCCCCGGCGCGCAGAGCGCGCGGCATCGCGTACGTGATGTTCGGAGCGGTGTTTGGCGCGATTCTGGGCCCTGCCGTGTTCGCTCCGTTGTTCCGCGGTAGAACCCTCTCGATCGAGTCGCTCGCGCTTCCGTGGCTCGCCGGTGCGGGGATGATGCTGATCGCGCTCGCGATCGTGGTGAACATCAGGCCCGACCCCAAGCGAATAGCCGAGGCGCTGGAGCTGGGATCCGCGTCGCCGTCTGTCGGCGCGCAAGGTGAACCCGCTCCTATGCGCGAGCTGCTCGCGCGGCGCGGAGTGCTGCCGGCGATGCTCGCCGGTGTAGTCAGCTACGCAGTGATGGTCTCCGTGATGAATCTCACGGGCTACCTCGTTGTGCAGCACCGACACCATCCGCAGCATCTCATCTTCCCGATCATCGGTGCGCACGTTCTCGGGATGTTCCTGTTGATGCCAGCTGTCGGCTGGATCGCCGATCGCGTTGGTCGCCCGCGCACACTGGTCAGCGGTCTGCTTTTGATCGCAGCATCGACTTCGGGGCTGATGTGGTTCGAATCGGTCGTGCCGATCGCCATCCTGCTGTTCGGGCTTGGGCTCGGATGGAATTTCTCATTCGTCGCCGCGACCACGCAGCTCGCCGACCTCGCCGCGCCATGGGAGCGCGGAAAGCTGCTCGGGTTCAATGATCTCGTTGCGAGTGTCACCGGCGCGACGTTCGTGCTGCTCGGCGGCTACGTCCTGTCCGGGCTCGGCGTTAGCGCCCTTGCGCTCGGTGCGGCGCTGATCGCGCTCATCCCGATGGCACCGATGCTCACAGCGCGGCGACGCGCACGCCTCATATCGCCGGCTTAGGCCTTATTTCACCCCCTTCGTTTTTCATCCGGTCGAGCTTGAGCGCGAAGCCATCATCTAGGTGAGCCGGGCTGTGGAGGCCCTGCCGTGAGCGCCAGCGTCAATCGCTCGGCCTGTTGGGTATTCTGCGTTAGAAAGACGGCGAGGAGATTCGCCGATCGCACCAGCAGCGGAGGAACTTCCCACTTTGTGACAGCGCCGCGTGGCGATGCAGTGAGAGTGTCCATCCCGGCGATGTCGCGCGCGAGCGCTGTTTCATCCGGATAGATGAAGACCTCGAGCCGTGCGCTGCCAAGCGTGTAGATGGCGGGCGCCACTGAGAAGCCGTCCCGCTTGAGCGACTCGTCCTGTCGCTTGACGACGAACCCGGATTGGCGAAGTCGGTTCTCTACATTGCACAGGGCCCACCGTCCTGTGTGCGGACACAGAGAGGCGGTGTCAGGAGCGGGCACCGCCGCCGCGGAAGGTATCGATCGCTCTATCGGAACGTCGGGGCTCGCGGCAGATTGCGCCGGTGGGGCATCCGCACGATTACAGGCCAGTGCGAAGATGCCGGCAATCAGCGAAACACGGCCATTCATGAGGGCTTCATGATGCGATCGTACCTGGTTGCGAGTGCAGTGATTTTCGATCTGCTCACAGCGGTGCAGCTCGTCAGGCTCATCATGCGGTGGCCGATCACGGTGAATGGCGTGGCGATTCCACTCTGGGCATCCGGAGTCGCGATATGTGTCGTGGGTTCGCTCGCCATCTGGGCGTTAAGGCTGATTCTACGGACGCGTAGCGCAACTGAAGTGGCACCTTAGGGATTTTATGGGCAGGGTAACATTCCGCTACTGCGTTTACTGAGTCTCCGGACTTCACGCCGTCCGGGCGGCGGCGCGGCTTCGGCGCGAGCTTCAGATCGACGTCGCCATGGTTCACGGCCACTACGGTGAGTACAAGGTGCTGGTGGACGGCAACACCGTTGTCGACGGAGGCGCGCTCGCGGCCCTCGGCATTCTCCCTTCTTCGCGCAAGACGGTCGCCGCGGTGAAGACAGCGCTGGAGAACGTACCGGGTAGATGATTCAGGCCGTACGTGAGCTCGAAACGCCGCGGCTTCATCTGCGCATGTTCCGCGACAGTGATTTCCCGGTTTACGAAACGTGGTGCGCAAATATCGACGTAATGCGCTTCCTCGGCGGCAGGACGTTGAACCGCATCGAAGCCTGGCGCCAAATGGCATTCATCCTCGGGCACTGGGAGCTGCGCGGATACGGTTACTACGCCGTTGAGGAGAAGGACACCGGCAACCTCGTTGGTCGCGTCGGCTTCACCGATCAGGCTGGCTGGCCGGGATTCGAGCTGGGTTGGACGATCGCTCCGGAATATCAGGGTCGTGGAATCGCGACCGAAGCCGCGCGAATACTGCTCCACTACGCCTTCGCCGAGCTCGAGCGACCGCACGTCATCAGTCTGATCCACCCAGACAATACACCGTCGCGCAGAGTTGCGGAAAAACTCGGCGAGAAGGTAGAAGGAGAGACCGAAGTGTTCGGCATGCCGGTGCTCATCTACGGGATCGACCGTAACGCTCCGAGAGAAGCTTAACTTCCGGCCGCCGCCAGCTCCTTCTCCTTCAGCACTCGCCTCAGAACTTTCCCAGCCGCCGATTTGGGAAGCTCGGCGACGAACTCAAACGCCGACGGCACCTTGTACGGAGCGAGATTCTCGCGGCAGTAAAGCTTGAGATCGCCCTTGCTGACTTTCATGCCGTGGCGGAGGACGACCCACGCCTTGACGATCTCTCCTCTCATCTGATCGGGTAGTCCAGCCACACCGACTTCGGCGACCGCTGGATGCGTTGCAATCACTTCCTCAATCTCGCGCGGCCATACCTGGTAGCCGCTCGTCTTGATGAGGTCCTTCTTCCTGTCGACAATGAACAGGTAGCCGTCGCTGTCGAGGTAGCCGAGGTCGCCGGTGAAGAGCAATCGTTCGCCGCGCTCGCCTTCACGCAGCATTTCACGTGTCTCGTCCGGTCGCTCCCAATATCCGTGCATGAGCTGCGGTGCCTGGAGCACTATCTCACCCGTCTCTCCCTGTGGCAGATGTGTGCGGCCGTTTTCCGGATCGAGGATTCGAACTTCGACGTCGGGAAGCGGCATCCCGACGGAGCCGATTTTCTTTTCACCGCGCACCGGATTCGCGATGACCGCCATCTGCGCCTCGGTGAGGGAATAACCCTCTACCACCACACCTCCGGTCAGCTCCTCGAACCGCTTCTTCGTTTCCGCAAGCAACGCGGCTGCCCCGCAGAAGCAGAGCTTGATCGAGCTAAAGTCAACCTTGCCCTCGCGAGCCATCGGATGGTTCATGATGGCATTCAACAGCGTCGGTACAGCGCAGATGAACGCCGGCTTCACCTTGTTGATCTCGATGAGGACTTCGCGAAGCTCGCGCGGGTTTGGGATCAGTGCGATCGGGTTGTGGTTGATCAGTCCGAGTGACTGCAGACCTGTGTTGCCATAAGTGTGAAAGAGCGGAAGTGGAAGAAGAAAGCTGTCTTCCCATTCCTTCACAGCGGGGCTGAGCCACGCCCGGAGCTGGAGTCCCGCGATGACCATTCCACGATGATTTCCGGCCACACCCTTTGGCGTGCCGGTGGTTCCGCCGCTCATCAGGATCACCGCGATGTCATTGGGGGATGCATGGGTCTTCTGCATTTTCGCGGACCGATTTTGACGGATCAGTCGAGCGAACGAGATATCACCCCGCTCGAGCTTCGCACGGTCCCTTTCCTTCTTCTCCTTGAAAAGCGTGTATGCCACGCGAAGATGGAACGGCAGATACTCCTTGATGCTCGTCGAGATCACGCGCTCCGCCGCGGTCCTCGGTTGTACTTCCTTCAACTTCTCGTAGAAGCGGGATAGAACGACGACCGTGCGCGCGCCGGTTGTGGTCAGCGCCTCCTCGAGCTCACGAACAGTGTACGTTGGATTGAGCGGACTGACGATCGCGCCAACTTTCCAGGCTCCGAACTCCGCGATGAGGAACTGCGGGCAGTTGGGGAGAACGAGTGCGACTCGATCCCCTTTTCGTACTCCAAGCTTCAACAAGCCGGCAGCGAAAGCATCGCTTAGGCGCTCGAGCTCGCGGTAGCTGATCGCGCGCCCTTTGAACAGAAGCGCCGTCCGCTCGCCGTAGCGTTCCGCATTCTCGGCCAGATAGTCCAGTAGCGTTCGCTCCGGATAGGGAGCGAGCGTTGGCGGAACTTCGTCGTCGTAATTGGCGACCCAGAAACGTGAATCCACTAAGAGGTTCCTGTCATCATGGATTTCCGAGGGCCAGCCGGCCATTTGCTGGCTGCGCCTCTATTCTATAGAAGTGAGCACCAGTTCGCTGTCGCGAGCAGAACCACATTGCATCAGCGACGGAATAGCGTTGCAACTCCTTGATCCGCGACCGTTCGTAGCCAGAAATCGCTGAATGCGGCTCCATCCACCCGTGTTAGAACCTTCATGGGCCGTCCGGCGTCGTCTATTCGCTCGCGAACGAACCCGTTGTCGATCTCCACTGTCAAAGGAATTTCGCGAATCTCCACGCCTTCGTTCCAACCGAGCGCGACTGCACAGGCGAGCGGATCGTGCTGAAAGTTTATCGTGTCATCGGGCAACGAGGCACACGCGCGGCCGTAGCGTTCCTCTTTTTTTTCATCTGCTGCGTACGCCTCCGCTTGCCGTGCAATGAGTCGAGCAAGTTGGCCGCCAGTTCTCAAACGGTCGAGATACGCGCGTCTGAGCCATGTCCCGACCGTTATCGAAAGGGGAACGAGCGTCGGGTTCGAATGGTCGAGGACGTACTTCGCGGATCGGACATCAACCTGGATGTTGTAGTCACTGTCTGCCTCGCGTTGCGGGTAACCGCGGCGTGGGGGAAAAACGTAGCCCCCCATGAGAAACAGGCTGGCTCTGTTGAGAATCCCGGGCGATCGCTGCTCGACAAGCGCGAGATTGGTGTACGGCCCGATCGCAACGATAGTTGCGTGTCGCTCGATGCTCTCTTCCAGCAGAGCGAGCGCATCATCCAGAGGAGTAGGAGCGGGAGCTACCGGCTCGGGCCAGTACGTCGATTCATCGGGAAATCCCGGTCGCCCACGATAGCAGCCGAGTGCGACGTCAGCTCCAGCGGCGACAGGTACATCATTTCGGTCGGCGAGATTGAGCGCGTATCGAGCGTAGCCCGCGCGCTTGCCTCGATCGTCCGAGACCGTCGTGACTCCGACCAGCTCGACGTCGGGCCACGCCAGGACCATCGCCAGCGCGCAAAGGTCGTCGATGTCTCCGCCAATGTCGGTGTCGATATGGAGTTTCGGCACTACAGACCGTTTGGTGGCTCGTGCGCTTTAATCGGTATCGGAACGATCGTCTTTCCCCAGTGCATGTTGAGCACGGCCGAATCAGCATCCACCATCGGGAAATAGAACCCCAGCGTTTCCATGTGATCGCCGGTGGTCGGCTTGACTCGCACGCGGAGCACCTCGTGGCCCGGGCGGTAAGGGATGTGGAAGACCGGTTGCTCCGAAGTGAAGATCACCGTCCACGTATTCGGATTGGGAATCATCCACAGGCTGTAACGGCCCGCGGGTAATCGAGAGCCGGCGACATCGAGGGGTGTCGTCGTCGCGAAGATCGCCGCGGTATCCGCGCTCGGCGTCCATGGTCGGTCCCATCGAACGATTCCGCCGAAAAGACTACGTCCACGCGCAACAGGGCGACGGTATCTGATTTCGATTCGCGCCGAGCCGACGAGTTGCGTGACCGTAGCGAGCTGACTTTTGCGTCCGGGCTGCGATTCGCACGTTGCCGCCGTCAGAACCACTAGTAGGCCAGCCACCGCCACGGGGGTTCTTTTCATGCAGAACGATAAGTCACGAAACGGGTTAATGTCGTTGACATCATTTGCCCGGATTGAGTCGGCAGACTACAATAAAACAAATGAGTCCCTCACCCCGCAGGAGGTACCTTAATGCAGCTTCGAAAATGGACGACATCACTCGCTTCACTATTGATCCTATTGGCTGCATGCACCGACCGCCCAACGTCCATCGCTGCACCCGATGGCATTCGCGCGATCGTAAACGGCGAACCCACCGGTAGCGCATATGGAAATGTCGGCGCATTGCTGTTCGACTACGGAAATAACGGCATCTCCGGCGACGACGAATGGTGCACTGGCAGCCTCATCGCTCCGACCATTTTCCTGACCGCAGCTCACTGCGTGGTCTCGTCATACACGCCTGCGGGGACCCAGTTCTACGTCTCGTTCGCGAGCGACCTCTATTCGACAACGGCGAATTACATCACGGCAACCGGCTACGTCTACGATCCGCAATTCGGGCACGATCAGGCGAAGCTTCACGATCTCGCACTCGTATTCCTGCCTGAGAATTCGACGACGGGAATCACACCGCTACAGCTTCCACCGGCGGGTTATCTCGATCAGTTGTCGGCACATGGAGGGCTCAACAAGGCTCTCTTCATAAACGTGGGGTATGGAACGTCGGCTACGCTTACCGGGCCACCGGGCTGGCCGTACGACGGAGTGCGCAAGACGTCGAAGTCGAAGTTCATGGGGCTTCAACAGAACTGGCTCGGCTTGCTGATGAACAGCAACGCCACCGGTCAGGGCGGTGATTGCTACGGAGATTCGGGCGGCCCGAAGTTTCTCGATGGAAATCCGACCATGGTCTTGGCAACCGTCACGACCGGCGACTATCCATGCCGCGCGACGACTTGGGATTGGCGGCTCGACACACCTGCAGCACGCGGCTTTCTCGGCAACTACGTCGCGCTGCCATAAGAAAAAAACTCCGACAAGAAAAGCCCGGCGACGAGCCAGGCTTTTTTTTCACCACCACTTCCACCATGGGTTTCGAACCCGGTTCAGCGCGGATCCGCCTATTTGCGCGATTTCTTCAGCACCTTCGGAAGGAATGAAAGCCCGAACAGCACTACCGTCACCGCGAGCGCGATGTAGAGCGGCTGTCGGTCATTACCTCTGACGCCGGCGATAAACCTGTCACCGATGAATGTTGCGAGAAGTGTCCCGGGTATTATCCCGAATGCAGTCCCTACCAGGAACGGAACGATCGGCAGCTTGCTGATCCCCGCAGCGTAATTAAAGACACCAAAGGGAACGAGCGGCATGAGCTGCATTCGGAATGCGGTGAGCGCGACGTTTTCCTTCCCGAGATGCGTGAGCTTCTCGCCCTGCCGCCCGAGGAGCCGGCGCGCGGGCTTCGCCCAGACGTTACTCGCCAGATAATAACCGACCGCCGCTGCGATCATCGACGCAATCCACACATAGATCGACCCGCGCACGAACCCGAACACGGCTCCCGCGCCATAAGCAAGCGGACCAACCGGCAGCGCGAACGCCGGAATAGCAGCGTAGACGACAATGAATGTCGGTACAATCCAGTGAATTCCGCCGACTCGGCCACCAGCTGCGGATACTTTTTCGGCTGCCTCCGGCTTGAAGAGCCCGAGCTTCCATGCAACGAGCGCGAACACACCGAGCACGAGGATCGACACGAGAAGCCGAAGCAGGTCAGCCAGGCGCCACCGCAATGTCAATCAGCGTACCGGATTGAGCGGGATCACCCGACGATCGCGAACAGGACGAGGCTCGACTCAGTCACGGCACCAAACACCAGGTGGCCGACGAGACCGCGAAAATGCGTCTGCCACGGATAAGCCAACGGGCCCGGTGTGAGTCGAAGAACCGGATTCATCGTCTCGTCCACCACGAGCCAGAACACGAATCCGAACAACAGGCCGTGACCGATATTGGGATTTGTGATGTGCAGACGAATCAGAGCGTAGACAGCACCGGCGAGAACACCGGTGGCCCAGTGGATTGTCGTTCCGATTCTACGACGCTTGTTCGCACTGAGCTGTTTTCCTAGTAAGCCGGCACCCTTTGCTGCTGCGGTCTCGTACGCGCTCACGTTTCCGCGCACTTCATCCTCACGCTTGCGGGCACGCGAATCCTCATGCTCGTACATGAGGGTGGTGACCTTCGTCATCACCCAGGTGGCAATCGCGCCGGCAATCCCGCCGGCCAGAAAAGCAATGAGCATTATCGGGTCGATGTGGGAACGTGCTGAACAGTACGGCTCTAGATTAGGTGCAACCCCCAGACCAGAGTTGCAGGGGAAACGCGATGAGTGAGGTCTTGCGATGAGCTTCCGTATCTTGTCCGCTACGGCAGTATGGGCAACGCTCGCATCGACAGCGTCGGCTCAGCCCGCGTCCGAGCGACTCTTCTATTACGTCGATAGAGAAGACAGCTACAACAGTCTCGTCAGGCACATCAGAGAAATCACGGTGTTAGCACCGCAGGTGTACGTCGTGGACAGCCTCGGAATCATGTGGGGCTCACTCGATCGCCGCGTGATGGCTCTCGCCAAAGCGCATAACGTGAAGGTGATGCCGCTGTTCACCAACGAAGGGTTTCAACAGCCTGGCTTGCGGCGCCTTCTCGCCGATACGGTCGCCCGTAATCGTGCCGTCCAGACGATGGTCGACCTTTGCAAGGCGAACGGTTATTGGGGAATTCAATTCGACGTCGAGAACCTGAACATCGCCGACCGCGATCTCTTCACCGCCTGGTACTCAGACGCAGCGAACGCGCTGCACTCAGCAGGATTCAAGATCAGCGTTGCGGTCGTCCACCGCACCGAGGACAACGCCGGACCAACCGCTTACCACCGATTTCTCCAGGACAGCTGGCGAGGCGGATACGATATCGCTGCGCTCGCACGGGTCGGCGATTTCATCTCGCTGATGACGTACAGCGAGCACACCCGGCGCACGACACCAGGGCCTGTGGCTGGACTTCCGTGGATGCGCGAGTCGGTGGACTACTTCCTTCGTTCCGTCCCCCCTGAAAAACTTTCGCTCGGTATTCCAGCATATGGCGGACGGTGGTACACACGGTACGAGCCTTCAACTCCCGAGCGTGCGAGCTCGACCAGCGAGTCTGTCAGCTGGAAGTGGGGATCCGGATTCCCGGAGCGCTATGGGACAGCGCTTCAGTGGGATCCGGTACAGCAGGTTCCATTTGCATCCTACAGTGTCGGCGGAGTCAACGAGTGGGTGTTCCTTGAAGACGTCCGCGCGTTTCGCGCCAAGCTAAATCTGGCGAAGGAGAAAAAGCTGCGCGGTTTTTCGGTGTGGGTGCTTGGCCCGGAGGACGAGCGGATATGGGAGGTCCTGAAGACGGAATCGAAACGCCAATAGAGTCGGTGCTGTCCTTTGGCGGTGAAGGAGGCGGGGGCGGAGGAGGCAGCGGTATAGCTACCGCGGGAGGAGGAACCACCGGTGTGTTGACAGGCTGTCGCGTTTGCTCCCGTCGCCTTTCTTCTTCCAGTTCGCGCCTTGCTTCATCCAGCTGCCGATTCGCCTCGATCGAGTCGGCTTGATCCAGATCTAGGGTGTCGGCGTCCGACATCGTGCTCAAATCCGGATCCTTGACTACCTCGCCCTCGCGAAGTGCAGACATCGACTTCGCCCACTCCGCCCATTGTTCCTCGGTCATCATCGGCGGCTCCTCGTAGGGGCCCATTACAAGTGAGCCGCTGAAGTACCCGCCACACTGCTCGCGCGGCTCGGTCCCGCTCAGGAATGCCTCGACGACGCTCGGCCCGCAGCCAAGCTCCCACAATCGCCCCGTCGCGGCTTCGATTTCAACGATGGTTACACCTGTCGGTGGCTTGATGTCGGCGGCAATGTGCGGCGCTCGGCTCATGTACGCCGCCCAGATTGGAACAGCCGCCTGCGCCGATGAGAGGCGCAACGGTGTGCCATCGTCGAATCCGACCCACACCGCAGTAAGAAGATCCGGCGTGTAGCCGATGAACCATGCGTCGCGGTAATTGTTCGTCGTCCCCGTCTTTCCCGCGACGTATCCGAGTCCGTATTGATTGAGACTGGCCGCTGTTCCACGCATGACGACGCCGCGCATCAACGAATGGATGACGTAAGCGACCGATGGATCGAGCGTTCGGGTTCGCTTGTCTGAATACTTGTAGATCTCACCGCCGGTGCGGGTGTCCACGTGTTCGACGAGGTGCGGCTCGATTCGCACTCCGAGATTGGGGAAGATGCTATATGCGGCTACCAGCTCGCGCATCGAGATGTCGTCGACCCCAAGCGCAATCGCCGGCGTCTCCGAGAGATCACCACTGAATCCCGCACTGGCGAACACGTCACGTACACGCTCCACGCCAACTTCCTGGGCAACGCGAACTGCGGGTACGTTGAGAGACTTCTCGAATGCCTCCCTCACTGTCACCGGCCCGCGAAACTGCTGATCGTAGTTCCTCGGACGCCATACCTGATTGCTCGCGAGTCTGATCTCGACAGGCGCGTCCTCGACAACGGTCGCGGGAGTAATGCTGCGCGACTCGATCGCCGCTGCATACGCGAACGGCTTTGCGGCAGAGCCGAGTTGTCGTCGCATCAGTCTGGTTCGATCGAATTGCGACCGGCGGAAATCGGAGCCGCCAACAAGCGCGCGAATTCCACCGGTTGCCGGCTCGACGCTCAGCAGTGCCCCCTGTAGGGGCCGTGACCTTCGCAACGCCGGATTGGCTGCGCGAAGGCGCTGCGTTCCGGATCTGATTGCTGCTTCGGCGGCAATCTGCATCGTCCTGTCAACCGACGTGTGTATCTTGAGCCCGCCGGTGTACAGCCGCCGTTCGCCAACGCGATCGATGAATTCCTGTCGCACAGCGGCAATCAGATACGGGTAGGGTCTGAGTCTCCGCGAGCCTGGACGGAATTCTGCGTCGGCTGCCACCGCGCGATCGTGCGCATCCTTGTCGATCCACTTCTTGTCGAGCATCACACCGAGCACGGCGTCACGGCGCTCTTTGGAGATTCGTGCGCGCTCATCGGGATTGTCGCGATTCGGAGCGCGAATCATTCCTGCCAGCATCGCCGCTTCCGCAACCGTGAGATTCTTGGGAGTCATTCCAAAATAGACGCGAGCAGCTTCGCCGATCCCCCGCACTTCCCGGCCATCACGGTGTCCGAGGTAAATCTCGTTCAGGTAAGCCTCGAGAATCTCGTTCTTGGAAAGCCGCAGCTCGATGAGAGGCGCAAGACCGAATTCCATGAACTTCCGGCGGAGTGTTCGCCGCGGAGATAGGAACCGCATCTTTGCGAGCTGCTGGGTGATCGTGCTCCCACCTTCGGTCACTCCACCAGCCGCGAGATTTGACACAGTGGCGCGCCCAATGCCGATTGGATCTACGCCGAAATGACTCCGGAACCGCGTGTCCTCGGCGGCAAGAAAGGCGTTGGGTACGTAGTCCGGGAGATCGCTCAGCGTCACAGGCTCCGCGACTCGCCATTCACTTCCATAGAGAGCGACGAGGGGTCGGCTGTTGCGGTCCAGGATCTCCGTAGGGTCGCGCCAGGAACCTGGCGTAAGCTCGGTGTAGATACGATAGCCGTACCACGTGAACGTCGCGGCGGATGCCACCGAGAACGCGACGAATGTGACGAGGATTCCGATTGCGAAACGGGTCCGCATGCTAGCTGATAGAGGCAAGAAGAGCGCCCTCAGACGGTCCACCTGGATTCGCGCCTTCGCGGTTCTAGTCGTCCTCGGTGCTGCTCTTTACGTGGTGCACGGTGAGCTACAGCGCTACGTCTACCATGACATCACCCGCGCGATCTTCGCCCTTCCCGTTCGAAGTGTCCTGATCGCGCTCGCATTCACGGTGATCTCATACTCGATACTCCCCGCCTACGACGCCATCGCCCTTCGTTATATAGGAAAGCCCCTACCAGTACACCGCCTCGCGTTCGGTTCAATCATCTCGTACGGCCTGAGTCACACTCTTGGTCTCGCTCCGGTTACCGGAGGATCCGTCAGATACCGGTTCTGGAGCGCCTGGGGTCTCTCCACAACCGAGGTCGCCCAAGCAGTGAGCTTTGTCGGAGCGACGTTCGCGATTGGCATGATCTTTCTCGGCGGCGTCGTGTTCCTGCTCGAGCCCGCCGACACGATGAAGCTTCTCGGGCTGCCGTATGTGCTCATTCGCGTCGTCGGCGTGTTGCTGCTTGCGCTTGTCGGGGCGTATGTCGCGTGGAGCGCGCTTAGGCGCACGCCGATCACGATTCGCGGATGGGAATTCCCGGTCCCCTCGCCGGCGTTGGTCGGGAAGCAGCTCATAGTAGCGACGATCGACTGGGCTACGGCGGGAGCTGTGCTTTACTCTCTCGTTGGTGGACACGGCTTCGGCTTTCTCGCGTTTCTTGGCGCATTTCTCCTCGCCCAGTTCGCCGGACAGCTGAGCCACGTGCCTGGCGGCATCGGCGTGTTCGAATCGCTGATGCTTCTGTTCCTCAAGCCGCATGTGCCCGCGACGACTGCGCTCGCAGCTCTCGTCGCCTATCGCGCCATCTACTACCTGCTGCCGTTCGGCATTTCTCTGGTTTTGCTCGCGTCGTACGAGGTGAGAAGACAACGGAAGCGCGTCGTCTCCGTCGCGACAGCGGCTGGGACTTTCGCCGCTAGATGGGTGTCCGTTGCACTCCCGCAAGCACTCGCGACGACGATTTTCCTCGCCGGTGTCATGCTGCTCTTCTCAGGTGCGACGCCGGGAGTGCGTGCCCGCCTCGCGCAGCTGGACGAAGTTCTCCCGCTCGGTTTGATCGAGCTGTTCCATTTTGCGGGCAGCATCGCCGGCGCCGGCCTGATCGTACTCGCATGGGGACTCAGTCGACGTCTCGATTCCGCCTACCGTCTGACTGTCGGACTCCTGGTGCTCGGCGTCGCGGCCTCGCTTCTAAAAGGACTGGATTGGGAGGAAGCACTCGTGCTCATCGTGATCCTCGAGCTGATGACATGGGGAAAGGAGCACGGTTACCAGCAATTCAACCTCGGAATGGCACCGCTTTCCGGACTCGAGAGTCGAGCGCTCGCGCCGATTTGGAATCGCGCTGGCGCACTGATTTTCAGACAAGGCGAGCAATTCTACAACTTTCGCGGGCTTCGGCAGTATAAGGAGAAGTTCGATCCCGTTTGGGAGCCTCGCTATCTCGCTTCACCTGGAGGACTCGTGCTGCCGCGCGTTCTCGCCAATACCACAGCCTTGATATCGGGTGGCTTGAGGGGTGCGGTCGCGCGATGAGTGGACGTCACTGCGTGTCGCGCCAATTCGGCGCTGGGTTGTTTCTGTTGATGACGTGCACATCGGTCACGGTTGCGCAACGTTCATTAGCGCCTGGAGCATCCGGGGTTTCTGATCTGCCCCTCATTGAAGCTCCGGCCAAGCCGAGCAGCGTCACGCTGCCAGGCAGCTCGACGCTCGTGGTATTTCTCACGGGAGATGGCGGTTGGGCCACTCTGGATCGCGAGGTGTCGAAGGAGCTCGTGCGACAGGGCGCGTCGGTTGTTGGATTCAACTCGCGCGAATACATCGAACACAAGCATTCACCCGACGAGCTGGCGACAGACGTGGGTCGGGTGATCAGATATTACATGATGCACTGGAATCTGCCGAAAGTGGCAATTGTTGGATACTCGCGTGGCGCGGATCTGGCGCCCTTCGCGGTTACACGGCTTCCGGAGGATCTTCGAAGCCGTGTTCAACTGCTCGCACTCCTCGGCGTTTCGAACCACGCGAACTTTCACTTCCACCTCGTGGATTTCATTCGTGCTGTGCGGCGTCCTTCAGATGTTTTGACTCTTCCGGAGCTGAAGCGGCTCGAGGGTCTCAACATGCTCTGCGTGTACGGGTCCGACGAAGACGATTCCGCATGCCGCGACGCTCCTCCGGGATTGACCAAGCGTGTCGAGAGAGCGGGCGGGCATCATTTCGGAAGCGGATTCGACGTGCTCGCACAGCTGATAATTTCGGCGCTGCCGCACTGAGACGACTCGACAATGCGGATACTACTGATCGAAGATGACAGCAGTCTCGCCGAGCTCATTCGCAGCGGACTTGAGGAGCACAGCATCAAAGTGACCGTCGCCTACACATTCCAGGACGGCAGGGTGCAGGCGATGCTTGGGACGTTCGATGTCATCGTCCTCGACGTCATGCTTCCCGGTGGCAGCGGATTCGATCTTTGCGCGTACCTTCGTAAGCGAGACATCGCGACGCCGATACTGATGCTCACTGCGCGCAATTCGGTGGACGATCGGGTGTCAGGTCTCGACTCCGGCGCCGACGATTATCTCGCCAAGCCATTCGCTTTCCGCGAGCTCGTCGCTCGGCTGCGCGCCTTGTCCCGACGTAAGGCGAAGCCGATACCGACTGTGATTCGCGTCGCCGATCTCGAGGTCAATATCGAGGCGCAGCGAGTGAAGCGCGCCGGCTGCCCCATCGATCTTACTGCCAAGGAATTCAGCCTGCTCGAGTTCTTCGTCCTTCACGCCGGCCAAGTCGTAGACAGGGCGTCTATCACGGCGCATGTCTGGGATGACAACCACGATCCGTTCACGAACGTCCTCGAGGTGCTCGTCCGCAGGCTGCGAAAGAAGATCGATGACGAATTCGAGCCAAAACTGCTTCAGACGCTGCGCGGGGCGGGATATCGCTTTGGCGAATAGCTCCACACCGTTGGCGACGGCCGACCGCGCCGTAGCGCGCGTCCGCAAGCGGCTCACACTGTGGTATGCGGGCACGTTCACAGTAATTCTTCTCCTGCTGGGTATCGGACTCTTCATTGCCGTGCGCAGACAGCTTTCCCGACAGCTGGATGATTCTCTTTCCGATGCCACGCTCGAGCTAGCGCGTGTAGCGAGCAGCCGTGAGCTTCAGCAGGAACAGGGAGATTCCGCGCTGATCGATGCGGTTGACGAGCTGAGGATTCCGGAGCGAAGTCTCTATCTGCTCGATGCCTCGGGCCATCCGTTGGTGCCCAGCGAGGCGGAGGAGTGGATCCGCCGAAGCGCGATTACGGCCGCGAGAAGAGGCGTCGCGTCCGCACTGCACGACACCGATGACAATCGCACGTTGCGGCTCGAGGCGCGAAGTTTTCGCACACCAGCGGGAAGAACACTCATTGCTGCGGCAATTGCCGATCGACTCGAGCTGGAGGAGCGCTATGCGGATCTGATCGGCGCTTTCGCCGGAGCGGGACTAGTTGCTGTCATTCTCGTGGCAGTGGGCGGGTCGGTTCTCGCCCGGCAATCAATTGCCCCAATCGAGGCGGCGGCTGACAACATGCGTCGCTTCATGGCGGACGCGGCGCACGAGCTCAAGACACCAATCGCGATACTTCGCACAAACGCGGGCGTTGCGCTTCAGCGCTCGCGTGCTCCGGAGGATTACAGATCGGCGCTCGGATCCGTGGAGGAAGAGTCACGCCGCCTGGGCGTGATCGTGGATCACCTGCTTGTTCTCGCCCGCGCTGACGGCGGTGTCTCTCATCCGCGTCTTCAGCCGCTGTATCTCGACGACCTTGCTGCCGATTGTCTCGGAGCCGCGAGAGCGATGGCCGAGGGAAAAAGCGTCGAGCTGGGCGTGACCCGGTTCGAGGAGACACCCGTGGACGCTGATCCGGCGCTAATTCGCGAAATGCTCCTCATCCTTCTCGACAACGCCATCAAGTTCACGCCGGCAGGAGGAAAAATTGAGCTCAGCATCGCGATGAACGAGGGTAGTCCAACACTTGTCGTGCGGGACACTGGAATTGGAATCTCTACTGACGATCTCCCACATATCTTTGACCGGTTCTATCGCGGGGAACGCGGTCGAAAGGGTGGGAACGGCGCGGGTCTGGGGCTTTCGATCGCCAGATGGGTCGCAGAAGAGCATAAAGCAACGATCAACGTCAAATCAGAGCCGGAGCATGGGACAATGATGACGGTCGTTTTCCCGCCGAGCGAGCGGGCCACCGCGGCGGTTTTGTAATCGTGGTGTAAGGTACGGGGAATAGGTTCCGGAAAAGCGGCGGAAGCGACTGCTTCCGTGAAACGATTTTTCCGGAGGAATCAATGTTCCGCACCCTTACCACCGCCGTCGCGCTCTGCGCTGTTGCCGCGACGCTCTCGGGGCAGACGCCGAAGACGACGTCACAATCAACAGCGAAGCCGGCGCCGAAACCCGCGACGGTAGCGACCACGAAGGCGAAGCCAAGCACTGAATCACAGGCAGCCTTACGGCGCGAAGCGAAGATCAGCTTCGCAACTGCTCGCGCAACCGCGCTCAAGGAAGTGCCTACCGGTAAAGTGAGGGGATCGAAGCTCGAGCGTGAAAACGGAAAGCTCGTTTACTCGTTCGACATCAAGGTCCCG
>Ga0137373_10001129_pt1 | contig 28544 bp, 16 predicted proteins | sample SagtaG_5_FD_104912 | JGI IMG/M metagenome (GOLD analysis project Ga0137373, IMG submission 104912) | Vadose zone soil microbial communities from Sagehorn Ranch, Mendocino, California, USA - Sage1_R_80_16 metaG | ecosystem: Environmental > Terrestrial > Soil > Vadose zone | place: USA... | reverse complement strand
TCGGCCCCAAGCACCCGGCGCACGCTGGCCTGCAGCTCCTGGAGGGTAGGCGGGGTGTCGTGGTCGGCCTGCTGGCCCCACTCGCTGACCACGATGCGGACGACGTCCTCGCCCAGCGGGACCGTGGTGAACAAGCCTGTCGCCGTCCGTAGGATCCCCAGCGGCACGCGGTCGCGCTCGGGCCCGGAGAGCGTGACGTCCCCCAGATGCAGCACCTGGGTCGGCGGGGTGCCGGGGAACCCGATGCCGGACTGCTTGCGGGCCAGGCTGTGGGCGCCGTCGCAGCCGACCAGGTAGCGGGCGCGCAGTTGGTACGGGCCGCCGGGGCCGCGGACCTCAACGGTAACCGTCTCCTCGTCCTGGGACAGCCCGATCAGCTCGTGGCCGCGCCGGATATCCGCGCCGAGCTCCCGGGCGCGCTCCTCCAGCACCTGCTCGACCTGGGCCTGCCTGGCCGGCACCAGCGCTGGGAAGTGCCCGGGGGGTGCGGCGTCGACGAGCCGGCTCACGTCCAGGGGGATGCCGCCCAGGTGCGCGAACCGCGAGTAGGCCGCCACGGAGACGAAGCCGGCGTCGAAGCGCTCCAGCAGCCCGCGGTAGTCCAGCGTCTGGACCACGCGCCCGATGAGCCCCAGGGCCTTCGACAGCCCGGTCGGCGCCGGCAGCCGCTCCAGCACCACGGGGTCTGCGCCGCCCAGGCGCAGCTCACTGGCGAGCATCAGCCCGGCCGGGCCACCGCCGGCGATCACCACGTCCACCACGTCTACGTCCACAGGCATCAGGACCTCCGTTCAGCAGCCAGGGGAAGGCCGGCGGCCACGCGCTCCAAGGCGTCGCGCAGGACCGGCGGGAAGGGCAGGTCGGACTCGGTGCGCAGCCAGTGCTCCAAGGCCACCCGGGTCGCGCTGATCACGGCGCCGGCCACCAGCCGTGGGTAGATGTCGTGCTCGATGTCGGTCCCGATCCGCCGGGCGACACCCTCTGCCAAGGCTCGCTCGATCACTGCGATCGCCTTGAGCTGTTCGGCGGCCAGGGTGGGCGTGGGCGTGATCCGCCGCGCCTGCCGAAGATCGACTGCCTCGGTGGCGAAGCTATGGACCACCGCATTGATCACCGCCGGCCACAGCGGCTCATCCGCCGGCCGGGCGGCGAGCGCGGCCTGCATCCGCGCTGCGCGGTCGTACGCGGTCGCCAGGAGCGCCGCTTCCTTGCTGGCGAAGTAGTTGTTGAACGTCCGGGCCGACACTCCCGCTTCCGCGGCGATGTCCTCGACCCGGACCCGGTCCCAGCCCTTCAGGACGGCCAGGCGCAGGGCGGCCAGGCGCAGCGCCTCGCGGGTGGCCTGCTTCTTGCGCTCGCGCAGGCCCGGCTGGTCGTTCATAGCTGGAGACTGACAAATCTTGCGAAGTACTGCAAGTTTTCTGACGCCCGCAATCATTTGGGCTCGTCCTCAGCGGGACGGCCGTCTGTGCGCGTGCGAGCCAGCAGGCGAGGAGGATGGGCGCGGTTGACTCGCCGGCTGGCAGTTGCAATCCTGCCCGCGTCACCGATATGCAACCTTCGCGGGGAGGTCGGTCATGTTGCGGCGCCTGCTGGTCTTGCTCCTGCTGATGTTGGTGGCGCTGGCCGTGATCCCCGCGGGTGGTTCCGCGGCCTACGGCGCTGGCGCCGATGACCTCTCGCGGATCCAGCACATCGTGGTGATCTACCAGGAGAATCACAGCTTCGACAACCTGTATGGGAGCTGGGAGGGCGTCAACGGCCTCGACAACGCCCCACCGTCGCACACCGTCCAGGTCAACCAGGCGGGGACGCCGTACGCCTGCCTGAAGCAGAACGACGTGAACCTCACCTCGCCGCCGCTGTCGGCGACGTGCACCGACTCCACCACCGGGACGACGTTTACCAGCCACTTCAGCAACCAGCCGTTCACCATCGACGACTACATCCCGGCCTCGGCGACCACCTGCCCACCGCCGGGGGTGTTCGCCCCCAACGGCGTGCTGAACGGCAGCGGCCTGCCGGGCGGCTGTACGCGCGATCTGGTGCACCGCTTCTACCAGGAGCAGTACCAGCTCAACGGCGGCCAGCAGAGCCGGTACGTGACCGGCAGCGATGCGATCGGCCTGGCGATGGGCGTGTACGCCACACGCTCGCTGCCGATCTACGCCTACCTGCACCGGGACGGCCACCCGCACTACGCGATCACGGACAACTTCTTCCAGGCGGCCTTCGGCGGCTCGTTCCTGAACCATCAGTGGCTGATCGCCGCCCGCAACCCCGTGTGGCCGGACGCGCTCAACGACGGCTCGGCCGACGACCTGCATTCGGTCGTCGACGCCAACGGGATGCCGGTCAACTACCCGCTGTATGTCTCGCCGGCGGATGGGGCGGTGCGGGATGTCGCCCTGACGGCCTCCTGCAACCCGGCGCCGAACCGTGGACCGACCCCGCCGGGTGTGCTGTGCGGCGACTACGCGGTCAACACCATCCAGCCCTTCTACCAGCCGTATGCCCCGGGGACCGCCGAGTCGCGGCGGCTGCCGCCGCAGACCGCCCCCACTATCGGTGACCGCTTGAGTGGCGCCGGCGTCGACTGGGCCTGGTACTCGGGCGGGTGGTCCAACGCCAACGGCGACGTCGGCGGCCCCGGCTGGACCAACGGCACCGGCCCGGCCTGCTCGGACCCGAACACGCTCGCCACGGCGGTGTTCCCCAACTGCCCCGACAAGCTGTTCCAGTTCCACCACCAGTCGTTCAACTACTACGCCTCCTTCGCGCCGGGAACGGCGGCGCGGGCCGCGCACCTACGCGACGAGCAGGAGTTCCTGCAGCTTGCCCGCTCGTCGAGCAAGGCCTGCAATCTCAAGCCGGTGAGCTTCGTCAAGCCGGTCGGCGCCGAGAACGAGCACCCCGGCTACGCCAGCGAGAGCCTCGGCAGCGGCCACCTCATCCAGCTGCTGCAGGCGATCCAGGACAGCCGCTGCGGCAAGGACACGATGGTCGTGGTGACCTACGACGAGTTCGGCGGCCAGTGGGACCACGTCTCCCCACCCGGCCAGGGCGGCACGGCCGGCCCCCACGACGTCTTCGGGCCGGGGACGCGGCTGCCCGCGCTGGTGGTCTCGCCGTTGCTGCGTGGCGACTTCGTGCTCGACCACACCCAGCACGACACCACCTCGATCCTCGCCACCATCGAGCACCGGTTCGGCCTGGCGCCGCTGAGCTCGCGTGACGCAGCCGTACGGGATCTGTCGAGCGTGTTCGACGCAAAGAGTCCACTGGATGATGAAGCCGCCGACGCTCGCCAGGTAGAGACACCGTAGTCGGGTCTTCGGCGCCGCGGCCCGGTGGTGCGGCGCCGAACTCTGCGGAACTTGGTGGACCTGCCAGATCGTCCGAGGTGGGTCCGGTCCCACGTCGAATTTGCGTGCGAAAGGTGCGAGCGCCCCGAGGCGGCTCATGAACGGCCCAAACCGTTCTCGTTGCCTGTATGTGAGCCAGAGTTCAGACAAGGTCGAACTGCGCCACACGCTTGCCAATCGCCTGCCAGGTCAATGGGGGAGCGTCAGGGCGGTTGGCGCGGCGAGGGTGGCCGCGCCCGATGCAGAGAGGACCCCCCTTGAAGAGACGACTTGTCGCGCTCATCGCCGCGGTCAGCGCAATCGCGCTGGTCGGCGGCATGGCGATGGCTGGGACGGACTTCGGCCGGTTCGTTCAGGATCAACTACGGTCCCAGTCGGGCCGTCTGTTTGGCGTCACCAGTCCCCTTGAGCGGTCGTCGACCGACTCGATCAGCGCTGCGCAGGCGCAGGCCCGGGGTGGTCGCAACGATCGTGACCGGGACGACCGGCTGCGATCCGTCGCGGCGCACCCCCTGGGGAACGATCCTGTTCGCGGAGGAGGCGGGTGGCGGCCCGAACGGCGGGCGGGTGTATGAGCTGATCGACCCGCTGAACACCACTGGGGTGACGCTCGACCGGGCGACCGGAACGTTCAGCGGCGGCACCGGCGCGGCGAATCTCGTGGCGCGGCCGGCTCTTGGGAGGCTCTCCTTCGAGGGCAACGCCATCTACCCCAACGGCACTGTCTACTACGGCGACGAGCTGGCTCCGAGCAACGGGGTTCCTGGCGGCGCCTACTTCAAGTTCGTCCCGAGCGCGCTCCGCGATCCGAGCGCCGGGCCGATCACGAGCCTCGACCAGTCACCCCTGGTGGCCGGGACGGTCTTCGGTCTGCGGGTCGGTGGCGCCGGTCACCACGGCCAGGGAAGCGAGTTCGCGCAGGGCGCCTGGGTCGAGATCCCGGCGGCACCCGACCCAGATCTCCGTACACAGGCGGTCGCGTTCAGGCTGACCGGCTACTACCGCCCCGAGGACCTCGACGTCGACCATGCCGCCCTGGCCGCTTCGCGCGTCCGCTTCTGCGGCAACAACACCGGCGACGAGGGCGCGCAGAACTGGGGCGAGACGATCTGCATCACCGACGGCACCGTGCAGGAGGCCAGCGCTGGCACCTCGGTCCCCGAGGTGCGGCTCTTCGTCGCCGGTAACCCGGAATTCGCCATGCCCGACAACGTTGCCTTCCAGCCTGACCGTGGCAACCTGATCGTCCACGAGGACGCGGACACCACCACCGCCCTGCAGGGTCGCCACAACAACGACCTGTGGGACTGCCTGCCCGATGGCGCAGACCCGGACCTGCAGAGCGACGGCTGCATTCGGATCGCGACCCTCAACGACCTCACCGCGGAATGGACCGGTGGTATCTTCGACGCCAGCGGCAAACACTTCTACGTCAGCGTCCAGCACAACGTCACCGGCACTGGAGTCATCCTCGACATCACCGGCTGGCAGTAGCGCACCCGGAGAGAACCAGGCCGGTCTTGTCCGTGGTCAGCCGGAGTGCTGCTCGGCTGGGAGCAGCGCTGGCAGCACGTCGCGCACGGACAGGATGCCGAGGAGCTGGCCGCCGTCGTAGACCACCAGGTGGCGGATGCGTCGCCGGGCCATCTCACCGGCGGCCTCGATCAGGTCCCAGTCCGGGCCGACCGTGACCACGTCGGCGGTCATGATCTCCTGGACCACCACGTCCTCGGGGTCCGCGCCGGTGGCGACCGCATTGAGCACGTCGCGCTCCGTCAAGATGCCGACCAGATGCTCGGCGTCCTGCACCACAGCCGAGCCGACCCGATGCCTGGCCATGAGCTGGGCGGCCTGGCGCAGTGACTGCATCGGCCCGACCGTGACCACCGCGCTGCTCGCCAACTGCCGGACCTTCATGGCAATCGCCTCCTCTGGGGCAGCGTCGGTGCGTGTTAGCGCCTACCTTAATTGTCGGGGAAAGCCCGGTCGAGTATCTCCTCCTGCTGCCGTTGGTGGATGGAGGGGCTGCCGGTCGCGGGCGCAGCCGCTTCCCGCCGGCTGATCACGGCCAAGTCGACCCCGAGGGTGCGCTCGAACGCGAGCCGCAGGTAGCGTCCGGCGCCCATGTTGTCCGGCTCCTCCTGGACCCACACCGGTCCGGCAGCCTGATGGTAGGTGTTGAGCTGCTGGCGGATCTGCTGCGCCGGGAAGGGGTAGAGCTGCTCAAGGCGGACGATCGCAACGTCCTCGACACCGGCGTCCTTCCGCCGCTTGGCGAGGTCGTAGAAGACCTTGCCGCTGGCGAGCAGCAGCCGTCTGACCTTGCCCGGGTCCAGATGGGCCGGGTCGGGGAGGACCTCGTTGAAGCGGCTGGCGGCGAGCTCCTCGACCCTCGAGCGGGCCGCCGGGAGCCGCAGCAGCGACTTCGGCGTCAGCACGACCAGCGGCTTGCGCGCAGCGCGCAGCGCCTGCCTGCGCAGGAGGTGGAAGTACTGGGCCGCCGTGGTCGGCCACGCGACCTGGAGGTTCTCCTCGGCCGCAAGCTGCAGGAAGCGCTCGACCCGTGCACTGGAGTGCTCCGGACCCTGCCCCTCGAAGCCGTGGGGGAGCAGCAGCACCAAACTGGACTTCTGTCCCCATTTCTCCTCGGCGGCGACGATGAACTGATCGACGACGACCTGCGCGCCGTTGATGAAGTCGCCGTACTGCGCCTCCCACAGCACCAGCGCATCGGGGTTGGCAACCGAGTAGCCGTACTCGAAGCCGAGCGCGGCGAACTCGCTCAGCAGGCTGTCGAACACGAAGAAGCGTCCCTGCCCGGGCTCGAGGTGGGCCAGCGGCGTGTACTGCTCCCCGTTCTCCTGGTCCACCAGCACCGAATGGCGCTGACTGAAGGTCCCGCGCCGGGTGTCCTGCCCGGTGAGCCGCACGACGCGGCCCTCCTCGAGCAGCGATCCGAACGCCAGCGCCTCGGCCAGCGACCAGTCGACCGTGTTGGTCTCGAGGGCTCGGTGCCGGTCCTCGAGCCATCGGGTCAGCTTGGGATGGACGTGGAAGCCGTCCGGGACGGTCGTGAGCCGCTCCACGATCTGGTCGAGTCGGCCGCGGTCCACCGCCGTGGCCACGGCGGGGTCGGCCGCCATGGGCTCGGGGTGCTCGAGCTCGACCTCGGGCACGTTGCCGCCGGCGTCCTCGCGGAAGTCGTCGAACGCCTGCTGCAGCCGGCGGCGGAATGCCTCCAGCCATTCCTCGGCGTCCTCCAGCGAGAGGTCGCCCCGGTTGACCAGCGCCTCGGTATAGAGCTTGCGGACGCTCGGGCGGCCTTTGATCCGGGCGTACATCAGCGGCTGGGTGAACGCGGGCTCGTCGCCCTCGTTGTGTCCGAAGCGTCGGTAGCACCACATGTCGATGACGACGTCCTTCTTGAACGCCTGCCGGTAGTCGAAGGCGAGACGGGCGACCCGCACGCACGCCTCAGGATCGTCGCCGTTCACGTGGAAGATCGGCGCTTGGATCATCTTGGCGACGTCGCTGGCATAGGTCGACGAGCGCCCGTAGTCCGGGCTGGTGGTGAAGCCGAGCTGGTTGTTCACGATCACGTGCACGGTTCCGCCGGTACGGTAGCCGCGGAGCTGCGACAGGTTGAGCGTCTCGGCCACCACGCCCTGCCCGGCGAAGGCGGCGTCACCGTGGATCAGCACCGGCAGCACCGGCGCCTCCTCGCCCCGGTCGAGCAGGTCCTGCTTGGCCCGGACCAGCCCCTCGACCACCGGGTTGACCGCCTCCAGGTGGCTCGGATTGGAGGCCACCTCGACCCGGACCTCGCGACCTGAGCGGGCGGTGTGCTTGCCGCTGGCCCCCAGGTGGTACTTGACGTCGCCCGAGCCCTGCGACAGCGCCGGGTCCAGGTGCCCCTCGAACTCGTGGAAGATCTCGCTGTAGCTCTTGCCCACGGTGCTGGCGAGCACGTTGAGCCGGCCCCGGTGGGCCATGCCGATGACCACGCTGTCCATGCCGGCGTCGGCCGACCGGTCCAACGCCGCGTCCAGGATGGGGATGAGGCTCTCGGCCCCCTCCAGGCTGAAGCGCTTCTGCCCCACGTACTTGTTGTGCAGGAAGCGCTCGAACACCTCCGCCTCGATGAGCTTGTGGAGGATCTGGCGCTGGTCCTCCTCAGGCAGGTTGGCCGGCGCCACCTCGACGCGCTCTTGGATCCAGGACTTCTCGTCGGGCTGCGAGATGTGCATGTACTCGAAGCTGGCCGTGCGGCAGTAGGCGTCGCGCAGGATGCGCAGGATCTCGCGCAGCGGCAGCTCCCGCTCGGGGGAGACACCCCCCGTCAGGAACGGTCGCTCCAGGTCCCAGATGGTCAGGCCGTAGGTCGCCGGGTCCAGCTCGGCATGCATGGTGGGCGACTTGGTCTCGAGGGGGTCGAGGTTGGCGATCAGGTGCCCCCGAACCCGGTACATGTTGATGAGCTGGTACACCCGGGCCTGCTTCTCGCCCATCTCGAGCGAGTCGCGGCCGGCGTGCCGGTCGGGAAGCCAGCGCACCGCCACGTACGGGACGCCCACGCTGCGGAAGACCTCGTCGTAGAAGCCGTCCTCGCCGAGCAGCAGGCGGTGCATCATGGCGAGGAACTCGCCGCTCTCGGCGCCCTGGATGACCCTGTGGTCGTAGGTCGAGGTCAGGGTCACGGTCTTGCCGACGCCGAGCTCAGTCAGGGCCTCCCGATCCGCTCCCTGATACTCGGCCGGGTAGCCGATGGCTCCCACCCCGATGATGGCGGCCTGCCCGGCCATCAGCCGTGGCACCGACATCACGGTTCCGACGGTGCCGGGGTTGGTGATCGTGACGGTGGTGCCGGCGAAGTCCTCGACGGTCAGCTTGTTGCTCCTGACCCTGCCGATCAGCTCCTCGTATGCGCGCACGAAGGCGGCGAAGTCGAGGGTGTCGGCGGCCTTGACGTTGGGCACCAGCAGCGTCCGAGAGCCGTCGGGGCGCTTGACGTCGACGGCGAGGCCGAGGTTGATGTGCTGGGGTCGCCGCAGGTACGGCTTGCCGTCGCGTTCGAGGTAGATCGAGCTCATGGCGGGTACGGCCTGGATGGCCTTGACGACAGCGTAGCCGATCAGGTGGGTGAAGCTGATCTTGCCGCCGCGGCGCCGGCGCAGGTGCCCGTTGAGCACGTCGCGGTTGACCTCCAGCAGCCGGGCTGGCACGACCCTGAACGAGGTGGCGGTCGGGACGTCCCGGCTTGCCTCCATCGCCCGGACGATGGTGGCCGCCGGCCCACGCAGGACGACCGCCCCGTTCCCGTCCTCGGCTGCGGCGCCATCCGCCTCCGCCGCCCGCGCGGTGTCCCGTGCGGCAGGGCGGACCGCGTCGCGGCGGTCGGGTTCGGCGGGGCGCGGGCGCTCGGCGGGCCGCTCGCGAGCCTCGCGCTGCCGATCCTCGGGTGCCTGGGCCTCGGGCTCCGGAGCCCCCGGCTCCTCGGGCTCCTCCGGCTCGTGCTCGGAGAAGAACTCCCGCCACGCCTCGCTCACCGAGGATGGGTCGTCCAGGTACTGCCGGTAGATCTCCTCGATCAGCCCCACATTGGGTCCGAACTCCGGCCGGTCAAACCATCCCATGTCCCCGCCACGCACCTCTCAGGTCAGCTCGCGAACGTCCCCTCCGGCCGGTCCATATCCATCGAGACCAGCGCGAATGGCGTTCCGAGCCTAGTGTGCCACCGTCGGTCCATCCCCCCGAGGGGCCTGAGCGAATCTGTGGACAACCAATTCCCGCGAGCGTCACGCTTGCCCTCGACGGAGGTTGAAGCGTTCCCGGCCAGTCGAGCGGGCAATCGGACTGCCGGGCGTCTGTGCTGGTCACGCCGATCGCGCTGGACCAGGAGGGGGTGTGGACAACGCCCGACGGGTGTCGGGAGCTGGGTCTAGCATGCGGGTATGGAACCAGTGACAGAGTCCGTGGCGGCCGAGCATGCGGTGGGGCGCTTCTCATCGCTGACTCGGCTGTGGTTCGAGGGTGCCTTCGCGGCGCCGACCCCGGCGCAGGTCGGTGCCTGGGAGGCGATCGCAGACGGCGGCAACGTCCTGGTCGTGGCACCCACCGGCTCGGGCAAGACGCTCGCGGCGTTCCTCTCGGCGATCGACCGGCTCGCCACCGCCCCCCGGGTTGGTCCCAAGCAGCGCCTCCGGGTCCTCTACATATCGCCGCTGAAGGCGCTCGCCGCCGACATCGAGCGGAACCTGCGCACGCCCCTGGCGGGTCTGCGGGCGGTCGCAGCGCGGCTGGACCTCCCGCTGCCCGAGATCACCGTCGGCATGCGCACCGGCGACACCCCCGCGGACGCGCGCCGGCGCTTCCCGAGCAGGCCGCCCGACATCCTCATCACCACGCCGGAGTCGCTGTTCCTGCTGCTGACCTCGCAGGCGCGGGAAGCTCTGCGGCAGGTCGAGACGGTGATCGTGGACGAGGTGCACTCGGTCGTCGACACCAAGCGTGGCGCGCACCTCGCGCTGAGCCTGGAGCGGCTGGACGAGCTGCTCTCCCGTCCGGCCCAACGCATCGGCCTGTCCGCGACGGTGCGACCGCTCGAGGAGGTTGCCCGCTTCCTTGGTGGCGTGCAGCCAGTGAACGTGGTCGCCCCGCCCAGCCAGAAGTCCTTCGACCTCGAGGTGGTCGTGCCCGTCGAGGACATGGCCGAGCCCGCGGCCGCAGCGGGTAAGGGGGATCTCGATCTCCCCAGCGACGAAGATCCTGAGCACCGCAGCATCTGGCCGCACATCGACCAGCGATTGCTCGACCTGATCCGTGCGCACCGCTCCACGATCGTGTTCGCCAACTCGCGCCGCCTGGCCGAGCGCATCTGCGCCAGGCTCAACGATCTGGCCGATGACGAGATCGTGCGTGCCCACCACGGCTCGGTCAGTCGCGAGCAGCGGGTACAGATCGAGGAGGACCTGAAGGCGGGCAGGCTCCGCGCGGTGGCCGCCACCAGCTCGCTCGAGCTCGGCATCGACATGGGCGCCGTCGATCTCGTGGCTCAGGTGGAAGCGCCCAGCTCGGTGGCGCAGGGGCTGCAGCGTATCGGGCGGTCCGGCCACCAGGTCGGGGCGGTCAGCCGCGGCGTGGTCTTCCCCAAGTTCCGTGGCGACCTGGTCGAGTGCGCCGTGGTGGTCGAGCGCATGCGCGACGGCGCGATCGAGGCGATGCGCTACCCGCGCAACCCTCTCGACGTGCTGGCGCAGCAGGTCGTCGCGATGGTGTCCATGGACGACTGGCCGGTGGAGCGGCTCGAGGAGGTGGTGCGCCGGGCGGCGTCGTTCACCGAGCTGCCTCGCAGCGCGCTCGAGAGCGTGCTCGACATGCTCTCCGGCCGCTACCCCTCGGACGAGTTCGCCGAGCTGCGGCCGCGCCTGGTCTGGGACCGCGTCGACGGCCGCCTCGGCCCCAGGCCGGGAGCGCAGCGCCTGGCGGTGACCTCCGGCGGCACCATCCCTGACCGTGGCCTGTTCGGCGTCTACCTGGTGGGGGAGCGCGAGACGCGGGTCGGTGAGCTGGACGAGGAGATGGTCTACGAGTCGCGTGCGGGTGAGGTGTTCACGCTCGGTGCCTCGAGCTGGCGCATCGAGGACATCACCCACGACCGTGTGCTGGTCAGCCCCGCCCCGGGCCAGCCGGGCAAGCTGCCCTTCTGGCACGGCGACGCGCCGGGCCGGCCGTTGGAGCTGGGTCGTGCGCTCGGGGCGTTCCTGCGCGAGCTGCTCTCGCTCGAGCCGACCGCGCGTATGGAGCGTCTGGCCGCAGCCGGGCTGGACGGCAACGCCGCCGCCAACCTCGTGCACTATCTCGGCGAGCAGCTCGATGCCACCGGCGCGCTGCCAGACGACCGCACGATCGTGGTCGAGCGCTTCCGCGACGAGCTGGGCGACTGGCGGGTCTGCGTGCACTCGCCGTTCGGGGCGCAGGTCCATGCTCCCTGGGCCCAGGCGATCGAGGCGCGGGTGCGGGAGCGCCTCGGGCTGGACGTCCAGACGATGTACACCGACGACGGTATCGTGGTTCGGCTGCCCGAGGCCGATGAGGCGCCGCCGTCGGACTCGATCCTGCTCGACCCCGAGGAGGTCGAGGATCTCGTGGTCGGGCAGGTGAGCGCCTCGGCGCTGTTCGCCAGCCGCTTCCGCGAGTGCGCCGCCCGCGCGCTGCTGCTGCCCAGGCGCCGCCCGGGCCAGCGCACGCCGCTGTGGCAGCAGCGTCAGCGCAGTGCCGGACTGTTGCAGGTCGCCTCGCGCTACGGGTCGTTCCCGATCGTGCTCGAGACCATGCGCGAGTGCCTTCAGGACGTGTTCGACCTGCCGGGTCTCATCGACCTGATGGCGTCCGTCGCCCGCCGTGAGGTGCGGGTGGTCGAGGTTGACACGCCGTTCCCCTCGCCGTTCGCCAGCTCGCTGCAGTTCGGCTACGTGGCGGCGTTCATGTACGACGGCGACGCGCCACTGGCCGAGCGGCGCGCCCAGGCGCTCTCGCTGGACCGCTCGATCCTCGCCGAGCTGCTCGGACGCGAGGAGCTGCGCGATCTCATCGATCCTGCCGCACTGGCCGACCTCGAGCTGGAGCTGCAGTTGCTCGCCGCCGAGCGAAGGGTCGGCGGCCCTGACGCGCTGCACGACGCCCTGCGCCTGCTCGGCGACCTCACGGTCGACGAGGTCGGCGCGAGGGCCGCCGATGCTGGCGCGGCGGCGGGCTGGCTTGCCGACCTGGAGGCGACGCGGCGTGCGCTGCGGCTACGCATCGCCGGTCAGGAGCGCTGGGTGGCGATCGAGGACGCCTCCCGCTTCCGCGACGCCCTGGGGACAGCCATGCCTCCGGGCGTGCCCAAGGCGTTCCTCGAGCCGGTGGCCGACCCGGTTGGCGACCTGGTCGGCCGCTGGGCCCGCACCCACGGGCCGTTCCTCCCGGAAGAGCCGGCACGCCGCCTGGGGCTCGGCGTCGCGGTGGTGGAGCAGACCCTGGCCCGGCTGGAGGTCGCCGGTCGGGTGGTGCTCGGCGAGTTCCGGCCGGGCGGATCCGGACGCGAGTGGCTCGACGCCGAGGTGCTGCGCCGGCTGCGCCGACGTTCGCTGGCCGCGCTGCGCAGGGAGGTCGAGCCGGTACCTCAGGAGGCCCTGGCCCGCTTCGCGCTCGCCTGGCAGGGAGTCGGGCCGAGCGGGCCGCGCCGGGCTGACCTGGACGCCCTCTACCAGGTGATCGAGCAGCTCCAGGGTGCCGCGGTGCCGGCGTCCGCACTGGAGCGGCAGGTCCTGCCGGTGCGGTTGCCGGACTACGGCCCGGCCCTGCTCGATCAGCTCTGCGCCTCCGGCGAGGTGGTATGGGTCGGCGCCGGGCCGCTCGGATCGGACGATGGTTGGGTCAGCCTGTACGTGGCCGACCAGGCGCCCGTGCTGATGCCGGAGCAGCTCCCGGTCGAGCTCTCCTCGCTGGCCCAGGCGGTTCGCGAGGCGCTCGCTGAGCAGGGTGCGATGTTCTTTCGGCAGCTCTCCGACGCGGTGGGCGCGACCAACGACACCGAGCTGCTGCTGGCGATCTGGGAGCTGGTCTGGGCCGGCCTGGTCACCAACGACACCATGGCGCCGCTGCGGGCGCTGCTGGCCGGCGGCACGCGGCCGTCCAGCCGCGCGATCCGCAGCCGCCGCAGTGGACGGCCGCGCCGTCCGGCGCTGCCGAGCCGCCTGGGCCCACCAGCCGGTGCCGGACGGTGGAGCCTGGCGCCCCAGCGCGCGGCCGACGCCACGAGGCGGCTGCACGCCGCCGCCGAGCAGCTCCTCGAGCGCCACGGGGTGGTGACTCGCGGAGCGGTAATGGCAGAGCGGGTCCCGGGCGGGTTCGCGGGTGTCTATCCGATCCTCAAGGCCATGGAGGAGGCAGGCCGCTGCCGGCGCGGCTACTTCGTCGACGGCCTCGGGGGAGCGCAGTTCGCGGTCCCGGGCGCGGTGGACCGCATGCGCTCGCTCGCCGACCGTGGATCACTGCCGAGGCCGGCGGGCAGCGCAGGTCGGGAGGCGCGGACTGTCGTCCTCGCCGCGGCCGACCCTGCCAACCCGTACGGCGCCGCCCTCCCATGGCCCGAGCGATCGGCGACCGCGGCCGACGGCCGGATCGCGGGGGAGCGGCCTGGTCCCGGGCACCGGCCGGGGCGCAAGGCAGGCGCCGTGGTCATCCTCGTCGACGGCGATCTGGTCCTGTATGTGGAGCGCGGTGGCCGGACCTTGCTTACCTTCAGCGAGGACCCGGACCGGCTCAGCCGCGCGGCCGATGCGCTGGCCCTGGCCGTGCGTGATGGCATCCTGGGCCGGATGGCGGTCGAGCGCGCGGACGGCGAGCAGGTCTACTCGAGCCCGCTGGCCCGGGCCCTGACCGAAGCGGGCTTCCGGCCCACCGCCCGCGGTCTTCGTCTCGCCGGCGGACCGGGTGGCCTTGCGGGCGGGCCGGCCGGAACGGGATTGGGGGGCAGCTCCGGCAAGCCCGGCGGCCGTGGCGGTGGTGCCGATTCACCCGGTCGCCCGGGCGCGTCCGAGGACAGGAGGGGCAGGCCGCGGGCGCCCGACTGGCGACGGCTCGGTTCAGAGGAGGGAGGCCCGCCGCCAGGGCCGCCAGGGCCAGGACCGGCGGATGGGCAAGGGTCTGGGTGGGACCCGGGCGCGCCGGGACCCCGCGACTGAGGCGGTCCAGGAGGTGCTGCGATGCCAGAAGGCGACACCGTCCACTTGACCGCGGCGAGGCTGCACCGCGCCCTGGCGGGCCGGAAGCTGCAGGCCACGGAGCTGCGGGTGCCGCGCTTCGCCACCGTCGACCTGAGCGGTCAGCTGGTCCGCGAGGTGGTGGCACGCGGCAAGCACCTGCTGCTGCGCACCGGTGCCGGCGTGACCCTGCACAGTCACCTCAAGATGGAGGGCGCCTGGCACCTCTACCGGCCGGGCCAGCGCTGGCGAGGTCCCAGCTTCCAGGTGCGCGCCGTGCTCCGGACGGAGCCGTGGCTCGCCGTCGGCTTCCGGCTCGCCATCTGCGAGCTGCTGGCCACCGAACGTGAGCATGAGGTCGTCGGGCATCTCGGGCCGGACGTGCTCGGGCCCGACTGGGATCTCGAGGAGGCGGCCAGGCGCCTGCGGGCCAAGCCCGACCGGCCGATCGGCGCGGCCCTGCTCGACCAGCGCGCCATCGCCGGGCCGGGCAACAACTGGAAGAACGAGATCTGCTTCCTCCGCGGGGTGAGCCCCTGGACGCCGGTAGGTGAGGTTGACGACCTCGAGGTCATGCTCGCGCTGCTCAAGCGGATGATGGAGGTCAACCGCACCATCGGGCACCAGGTGACGACGGGCGACACCCGCCGCGGACGCAAGCACTGGGTCGCCGAGCGCGGCGGTGAGCCGTGCCTGCGCTGTGGCGCTCCGATCCGGCGGGCCGGCCAGGTGGTGGGCGGCCTGGAGCGGCTCACCTACTGGTGCGCGACCTGCCAGCCCGGTCCAGGTCCTCCGGCGCATGACCAGGCCGAGCCAAGTGGCCAGCCCGTTCGGCGGCCGGTTTCTTGACCGGCGGGACAGGCTCTGGAGCCGCGATGCGTTCGAGGACGCTGGGAGCGACAGGGCTCGCCGTGACGCCCATCGGGCTCGGGCTGGCCGCCCTGGGACGGCCGGCCTACATCAACCTGGGCCGGCAGGAGGATCTGGGCCGCGAGCGCGGCGTCGAGGCCATGGAGCGGCGCTGTCACGAGGTCCTCGACGCCGCCTTCGAGGCAGGGGTCCGCTACCTGGACGCAGCCCGCTCGTACGGGTTGGCCGAGAGGTTCCTCGCCTCCTGGCTGGAGCGCCGCCGCCTGGCACCGAGCGCCATCACGGTCGGGTCCAAATGGGGGTACACCTACACCGGCGGATGGCGGCTCGCCGCCGAGGCTCACGAGGTCAAGGACCACTCGCTGGCGACCCTGCGGCGCCAGCTGGCGGAGACCCGGGAGCTCCTCGGCGACTGGCTGGACCTGTACGAGATCCACTCGGCGACGCTGGAGAGCGGGGTGCTGGAGGACCGCCTGGTGCTGGCGGAGCTGATCCGCCTCCAGCGGGAGGGCCTGGTGGTGGGGCTGACGACGAGTGGGCCACGCCAGGCGGAGGTGGTGCGGCGCGCGCTGGAGGTCGAGGTCGACGGGGTGAGCCCGTACGCGGTGGTGCAGGCGACCTGGAACCTGCTGGAGCCGTCGGTGGAGCCGGCGCTGGCCACCGCCCATGAGCGCGGCTGGGGGGTGATCGTCAAGGAGGCGCTGGCCAACGGCCGGCTGACGCCGCACAGCCGTGAGCCGGTGCGCGTCACGCTCGAGGCGATCGCGGGACGGCACGCGGTCACCGCGGACGCGGTGGCGCTTGCGGCCGCGCTCGCCAACCCATGGGCGGACGTGGTGCTCTCTGGCGCGGTCACGGTTGGGCAACTGCACAGCAACCTGGCGGCGTCGGCGCTGGAGCTGACCGCCGCTGACCGTGAGGAGCTGCGCGCGCTGGCCGAGCCGCCTGAGCGTTACTGGGCCGAGCGCGGCGCACTGCCCTGGGCATGAGGCACTTGCCGGCACGCGCCGCCCGCACGCGCTCCGACAGGACCGTCAGAACCGCTAGAACCGGTTGAACGAGCGCAGCGGCATGCGTGGTCCGAAGCGCGGAGCCCACAGGCCCGAGTGGGACAGCAGCCGTAGCACGCGGCCGCGGTGGCCGGGATAGGGGGCGAGCAGCTCGAGCATGCGCTCGTCGCTGCCGCGGGGCTCACCGGCGAGCGCCCAGCTCACCAGGTGCGGGAGGTGGTAGTCGCCCACGGAGACCGCGTCGGCGTCCCCCAGGGCCACCAGCGCCACCTCGGCCGAGGTCCACGGACCGACCCCGGGTAGCGCCTGCAGCCGGCGCCGCGCCTCAGCGGGCGCCATGGCGGTGGTCGTCTCAACCCGCTGCGCGTGTGCGGCGGCTCCCCGGATCGTGTTGGCACGCCGCATCTCCACGCCGAAGCGGTGGAACTCCCAGTACGGCTTGGCCGCGAGCGTCTCCGGCCCAGGCGGGACCCTGAGCGGCCGCGGCCCGCCGAGCCCGGCCCCGCCGAGCCCGGCCCCGCCGAGGCGGTACGCGCCGGCGCCGGCCGGTGGCCCCACGGGCGTCGGCCCGGGTGCGGGCGTTCCCCAGGCCCGGGCGATCCCGCGGTATGCCGTGCGGGCCTCCGCCCCTGCCACCTTCTGCTCCAGGATCGACGGGACCAGTGCTTCGAAGACCGCCAGGGATCGAGTGATCCTGAGCCCGGGCATGGCGTGGTGCAGGCGTGCCACCAGCCCGTCCGGAGCGAAGCCCTCCAGCGAGTCCCGCAGGCCCAGCAGCTCCGGTGCGGTGGCCAGGCACCACTCGGCGCCCGGCCCCCAGGCCAGCACACCGACCTGCGCGCCGCACGTGGCGTAGCGGGCACTGGCCGGACCCATCGGGGTGCGGGTCGCGCGCCACCACACGCCCGGCCGCTCCGCCCGCATGCAGGGATCGCCGGTCCCCCGGCGCAGCGGCCACAGCGTCAGGCCAAGGTCCACCGGGAGCCTTGGACTGAGGGTGGTCTCGAGCGGAGCATCGGCGGCGCGCACGGCGGGGATCGTAACCGCTTCCCGCGACATCGGGATCGTCCCCAGTTTCCCCGAGGTGGGGCAACTTGTGGAAATCACCGGGGCTGGAGTAGGTGGGCCGGGTAGAATTCGCACCGGCCCCCCGCATCTCAAAGCGGGCGGCAGGTGCGGCGATGCCCGGCACCGCCGTGCACAGTCTGCGAAAACGTTGGGAGGATCACATGCCCGGTCGCTTCGGCGGTGTCCTGACCGCCATGGCCACGCCGTTCAGCCGGGACGGCGAGCTCGACGTCGACGGTGCCCAATCCCTCGCCCGGCACCTGCTCGATCATGGCACCGACACGCTGGTGGTCGCCGGCACCACCGGCGAATCGCCGACCCTGACCCTCGAGGAGAAGGGTCGCCTGTGGGCGGCGGTGGTGGACGCGGCCGGCGATGCCCGCCGGGTGATGGCGGGCACCTCGACCTACTCGACAGCCGAGTCCGTCGAGCTCACCCAGCTTGCGGAGAAGGCAGGGGTCGGGTCGCTGCTGCTGGTGACGCCCTACTACAACAGGCCACCGCAGGAGGGGCTGTACGCCCACTTCCGTGCCATCGCGACCAGCACCGACCTGCCCTGCATGCTCTACAACATCCCCTCCCGCACCGCCTGCACGATCGAGCTGGCGACCCTGCTGCGGCTGGCGGAGATCGACAACGTCGTGGCGATCAAGGACGCGGTCGGCGACATGGCCGCGGCGAGCCGGCTGTACCGCGACACGGCCGGGACGTTCGAGCAGTACTCGGGCGACGACAAGAACCTGCTGCCGCTGCTGGCCGTCGGCGGGGCCGGAGTGGTCAGCGTCGCGTCGCACCTGGTCGGCCCGGCGCTTCAGGAGCTGGTCGCCGCCTTCGAGCGGGGCGACACCCGCAGGGCGCTCGAGCTCCACGCTCAGCACCTCGAGCTGTTCGAGGGGCTGTTCGCCACCAGCAGCCCGATCCTGCTGAAGGCGGGCCTGAACCTGCTCGGCCTGCCGGGCGGACCGCTGCGGCCGCCGCTGCTGGACGCCACGCCCGAGCAGGTCGAGTACGTCCGCGGCCTGCTCACCCGCCTCGACCTGCTCCCGCCCGCGGGGCCCGTGGGCGGCTGAGACGAGGAGACGCCGGTGGCTGAGGAAGCGGCGCGTGACTGAGGACGCGGGTCAGATGGGCCGAGCTGGCGAGGTCAGCCAGGTCGGCGGGGACCGCTCTGGCCACCAGGCCGATCAGCGCGGTGCGGTCAGGATCGTCTTCCTCGGGGGCCTGGGCGAGATCGGGCGCAACTGCGCCGTGGTCGAGCTGGATGGTGCCCGGCTGCTGATCGACTGCGGCCTCGCCTTCCCCGACGCCGACCAGCCTGGCGTCGACATCATCCTGCCCGACTTCTCCTATCTGACCGAGCAGCCCGAGCGGGTGATCGGCGTGGTCCTCACCCACGCGCACGAGGACCACATGGGTGCGCTGCCCTACTTCCTGCGCGACTTCGACGTGCCCGTGTACGGCACCCGCCTGTCGCTCGGCATGCTGTCCGCCAAGCTCGAGGAGTACGACCTGGCGCCCTCACTGGTCGAGGTGTCGCCCGGCGAGCGCACCACGCTCGGCCCGTTCAACCTGGAGTTCTTCGCCGTCTCGCACTCCATCCCCGACGGCATGGCCGTGGCGCTGCGCACCCCCGCGGGAACCATCGTGCACACCGGGGACTTCAAGATCGACCTCACCCCGATCGACGGACGCCCCACCGACCTCGGCGGGCTGGCCAGGCTGGCGGGCGCGGGCATCGACCTGCTGCTCTCCGACTCCACCAACGCCGACACGCCCGGCTACATCCCCTCCGAGGTCGAGGTCGGACGCGCCCTCGCCGAGATCTTCGCCGCCGCCCGCCGCCGTATCGTGGTCGCCTGCTTCGCCAGCCACGTCCACCGCATGCAACAGATCCTCGCCGCCGCCCACCAGCTCGACCGCAAGGTCGCCCTGGTCGGCCGGAGCATGCTGCGCAACGTGCGGGTGGCGAGCGAGCTCGGCTATCTCAAGATCCCTCCTGACCTGCTGATCCCCGTCGAGGAGCTGGGCTCGCTGCCGCCGGAGCAGACGCTGATACTGTGCACCGGCTCCCAGGGCGAGCCGTTCTCCGCGCTCACCCTGATGGCCGGCCGCGAGCACAAGTGGGTCAGGATCGAGCCGGGCGACACCGTGGTCCTCTCGTCCTCGCTGATCCCGGGCAACGAGGCCGCGGTCTACCACACCATGAACGACCTGGCCCGCCAGGGGGCCGAGATGTTCCACCGTGGCAACGCCAAGGTGCACGTCTCCGGGCACGCCGCGCAGGGCGAGCTGACCCTGCTGCTGGCCACGCTGCGGCCGCGCCACCTCGTCCCGGTCCACGGCGAGTACCGCCACCTCACCCAGCACGCCCGCCTCGCGCGGGCCACCGGGATCCCGAGTGATCACGTCTTCGTCTGCGAGGACGGCGACGTGCTCGAGCTGGACGGCGGCGAGGTGCGGCGGGCCGGCCAGGTCCGCTCCGGCATGGTCTTCGTCGACGGGCTCGGGGTGGGCGACGTCGGCGACGCCGTCCTGCGCGACCGGCGCCGCCTCGGGGGCGAGGGTTTCGTCCACGTGCTGGCCACCATCGAGGCGCAGACGGGCAAGGTGCTGGCCGGCCCGGACATCGTCACCCGCGGCTTCGTCTACGAGCCCGAGTCGACCGACCTCATCGAGGAGGCCCGCGCCCGGGTCCTGGCCAGCCTCGACCGGGCTGCCGCCGAAGGCGTGAACGACCCGACCATCCTGAAGCAGCGCATGCGCGAGGCCGCCTCCGCGCTGTTCCGCGAGCGGACCCAGCGCCGCCCGGTGATCATCCCGACAGTGATGGAGGTCTAGTGGCCAAGACGCGCACCCGGCCCTCCGGCCGCCGGCCTCCCGCCAAGAAGCGCCGCAGTCCCGCCGCCGCCCGGACGCAGCGGCCGAGCCAGACCGCGAAGGCGCTGTCGCCGCACAAGGGCGACATCCAGGGCGTCGCCCTGGTGCTCATCGCGGTCCTGCTGGCGCTCGGGGTGTGGCTGCACAACGGCGGCAAGGTGGGGGTCTTCCTCGAGCTGTTCCTACGGGGTCTGTTCGGCTACGGGGCCTATGCGGTGCCGGTGCTGGTCGCGGGGCTCGGCGTGGCGATGTTCCGGCGCACGGTCGCGCCGGCCGGCGACCCGGTCACCGCGAGGGTCACCATCGGGCTGCTCGCCGTGCTGCTCGGCGGGCTTGGCCTGATCCACCTGGCGCGCGGCGCCCCGCCGGTCTCGGCCAAGACCGACGTCCTGCAGGACTCCGGCGGCTGGGTCGGCGCGGCCATCTCCCACCCGTCCGCCCGGCTGCTGTCGGTCTGGGGAGCGAGAGCCGCCTTCGCCTGCCTGCTGTTCCTCGGCCTGCTGATCGCCACCCGCACCTCGGTGGCGGCGGTCGGGCGGGGCGTCGCGCGGCTCGTGAGGCTGGTCCGCGCCGCGCTCACCCCGCCGCGCCCCGCCGCGGGCCAGGCCGCCGCCGCGGCTGGCGCCGGGGCCGGCGCGGCGGACGCCGCCGGGACCAGGGCGGCGCGGCCGGCGCTGGCGCCGTCGTCCTCGCAGGCCGGCAAGGCGGGGAGCGCAGCGGCGGAGGACTTCGCCGGCGACGGCGAAGCGGGGCCCGCGACGTCGAGGCGCCGCCCGCGCCGCCAGGCGGGCGCCGGGTCCGCGGAGGACGACCTCGACGGCGAGACCGTCGAGCTGGCGCTCTCCACCGCGGCCAGGCCGGCGCCGGCGCCGTCCCCGCCGCCCAACGCCGGCGAGGCGGTGCAGCTCGCCATGACCCTCAAGGCCGAGGCGGGGGGGATCTACACGCTGCCGCCCGGGTCGCTGCTGCGCCGCAGCCACGCCCGGCCGGTCGACGCCCGCCGGCTTGACGAGACCGCCCAGGTCCTGCAGCACACGCTCGAGCAGTTCGAGGTCGACGCGCGCGTGGCGCGCTACACCCGCGGGCCGACCGTCACGCGCTACGAGGTGGAGCTCGGCCCGGCCACCAAGGTGGCGCGGGTCGTCGGCCTCTCTCACGACATCGCGTACGCGGTGGCCTCCCCGGATGTGCGCATCATCGCCCCCATCCCGGGTAAGTCCGCGATCGGCATCGAGATCCCCAACCGCGACCGCGAGCTGGTCACGCTCGGCGACATCCTTGGCCCCATCGGGACCAAGGACGACCTGGACCCGCTGACGGTCGCGCTGGGCAAGGACATCGGCGGCGAGCCGGTGCTCGCCAACCTCGCCGACATGCCCCACGTGCTGATCGCCGGCGCCACCGGCGCGGGCAAGTCGGTCTGCCTCAACGTGCTGGTCACCAGCCTGCTGATGCGCAACCCGCCGGAGCAGGTCCGGGTCATCCTGATCGACCCCAAACGCGTCGAGATGACCAACTACGAGGGCGTGCCGCATCTCATCACCCCGGTGGTGACGCACCCCAAGCGCGCCAGCGAGGCGCTCGCCTGGGCGGTGCGAGAGATGGAGCTGCGCCTCGAGACGCTCGCGCTCGCCGGCGTGCGCAACATCGCCGCCTACAACAAGGCAGCCAAGGAGGGGAAGCTGCCGAAGCTCCCCTCAGCCGGCCTCGACGACGAGGGCCGGCCCGACGGCGAGAAGGACCGCTCGACCCTGCCCTACATCGTGGTCGTGATCGACGAGCTCTCCGACCTCATGATGGTCGCCCCGCGCGACGTCGAGGACGCCATCTGCCGCATCGCCCAGATGGCCAGGGCGGTCGGCATCCATCTGGTGGTGGCGACCCAGCGGCCCTCGGTCGACGTGGTGACCGGCCTGATCAAGGCCAACATCCCGAGCCGCATCGCCTTCATGGTCGCCAGCGCGCAGGACTCGCGGGTCATCCTCGACTCGGGCGGGGCCGAGAAGCTGGTCGGCCACGGCGACCTGCTGTTCCTGCCCGGCGGGACCTCCAAGGCGCGGCGCATCCAGGGCGCCTTCATCACCGAGAAGGAGGTCGAGGCGGTGGTCGCCTACTGCAAGGCGCAGCAGCAGGCGTTCTACCAGCCAGGGGTGGTGGCCGCCGAGGGCCGCGCCAGCAGCGACGACGGCGACTCCGACGAGGACCCGCTGCTCGACCAGGCGATGGAGATCATCGTGCGCTCGGGGCTGGGATCAACCTCCATGCTCCAGTCGAAGATGAAGGTTGGCTTCTCGCGCGCCAGGCGGATCATGGACCAGCTCGAGGATCGTGGAGTGGTCGGCCCCTCCGAGGGCTCCAAGCCGCGCGACGTGCTGATGACTGTCGAGGAGCTGCAACAGCTGCGTGGCCGCGAGTCAACATACGGCGATATGGTTGAAGAATAGACGCGAGGTACCTCGAGAGGTCGTTGAACACGGCCCTGGCCGTGGCTACAATCCGCTGACTCAATCAGGTCGTTCCAGTCAAGTCTTCGTATCGGTTAAGGGGTGTCCCGGGTGACCATCGGGGAGAAGCTGCGCTCGGCCCGGGAAGCGCAGGGGAGGACGATCCAGGAGGCCTCTGCCGCAACCCGGGTCAAATCGAGCTATCTGGAGGCGCTCGAGGCCGAGCGCTTCGGCGAGCTGGGCGGGAACGTCTACGCCAAGGGCTTCATCCGCTCGTATGCCGGCTACCTCGGCCTTGACCCGGCACCGCTGCTCGAGGAGTACCGCCATCAGGAGCGGCCCGAGGCGCCCGTGTTCGAGCGCACCCCGCGGGCGATGAGCGGGCTGGGGCTCGAGCGAAGCCGCCGCGCTCCCTCGAGCTGGGTCGTGGTGGCGATCGTGTTCGTCTCGATCGTGCTGGTGGCCTCGCTGTGGTCGATGCTCAAGCCGGGCACGACCCCGCAGTCGCCATTGGGCGCGGCCACGCCGCCGGTGGCCACGACGACCACGGTCCGGTCGGCGACGACCACCACCACCACAGAGCCCCGGCCCAAGGGCGTGACGGTCGCGCTGCGCTACCTCGGCCGCTCATGGACCAGGGTGATCGCCGACGGCAGGGTCTCCTTCGAGGGCATTCCCAGCACCGCCGAGCGGCGCACCTTCAAGGCGGACCGCACGCTCGAGGTGGTGCTCGGCGCTCCATCGGTGGTCGAGCTGACCGTCAACGGCAAGGCGATCGGCATCGCCGACAACTCCGGGCACATCTATCGGCGCGCCTTCAAGGCCGGCTCGACACCAGACGCAGGGACCAACTCCGCGGAAGGCGGCAACGGCGCCACCACCGACTCGAGCCTGGGCTGAGCTTCCCACACCCTCGGCACACGCCGGCCAGGCGGCGGTATTCTCGGTCCCGGCAATGACGTCGTGGGCGAGGGAGCAGGTCGGTAGGCGATGGCGACAAGCGATCGAGCCGAGATGCGCAAAGTGGCCATCGTCACGCTCGGCTGCGGCCGCAACGAGGTCGACTCCGAGCATGCCGCCGGGCTGCTGGCCGCCTCCGGCTTCGAGGTGGTCGACGATCCCGAGCGGGCCGACGCCGTGGTGGTCAACACCTGCGCCTTCATCGAGAGCGCGAAGACCGAGTCGATCGAGACGGTGCTCGGCGCCACGGAGCTGAAGGAGCGTGGCGGCGCCAAGGCGGTTCTGGTGATGGGCTGCATGGCCGAGCGCTACACCCAGGAGCTCCGGGCCGAGCTGCCGGAGGCGGACGCGGTGGTGCCCTTTGCCGACTACACCCGCCTGCCCGAGCTGCTGCGCGGGCACCCGGAGGTCACCAATCGCCCCGGTACCTCCCCGACCACCGCGCCCGCGCAGGTCACCGCGCCCGCGCCCAGCTCGGGGCTGGTTCCACCCGGACGCCGGGCGCTGCCGCTGGTGTTCCCAGCGCCAGCCGGAGCGGCCTTCCCGTCGCGACCGGCGCCGCGCGGGCCGGTGGCGCTCGTCAAGCTGGCCGAGGGATGCGACCGCGACTGCTCGTTCTGCGCCATCCCCTCGTTCCGCGGCCGCTTCCGCTCGCGCCGGCCCACCGAGGTCCTGGACGAGGTCGCCTGGCTCGCCGGTCGAGGCGTCTCCGAGATCGGCCTGGTCGCCGAGAACTCGACCAGTTACGGCAAGGACCTCGGCGGCCGCGAGGCGCTGGTCCGGCTGCTGCGGGACCTCGCCACCGTCGACGGGCTGCGCCGCGTGCGCCTGAACTACCTGCAGCCCGACGAGATCACCCCGGGCCTGCTCGAGGAGATGGCCGCCAACCCGGTGGTCTGCTCCTACTTCGACCTGTCGTTGCAGCACGCCAGCGCGCCGGTGCTGCGCCGCATGCGCCGCGGCGGCTCCCGGGAGGCCTTCCTCCAGCTCGTCGGTCGCATCCGCGACCTGGACCCCGACGCGGCCTTCCGCTCGAACTTCATCCTCGGCTTCCCCGGCGAGCGACGGGCGGACGTGCGCGAGCTGGAGGAGTTCCTGGAGCAGGCCCGCCTGGACTGGGTCGCCTTCTTCCCCTACTCGCCCGAGGACGGCACCAGCGCGCTCGCGCTCGATGGGCGCGTCCGCTCCAGCACCGCCCGCGCTCGCGTCGAGCGGCTCCAGGAGCTGCAGGACCGCATCCTCACCGAGGTCCAGGCAGGCTGGATCGGCCGCCGGCTCGAGGTCCTGGTCGAGCGGGTCGAGCCCGACGGCGCCGTCGAGGGCCGCAGCTTCCGCGAGGGCATCGACGCCGACGGCATCGTGCGGGTCGAGGGAGCCGCCGCGGAGGTCGGTGCGCACCTGGAGGTCGAGATCATCGCCGCCGAGGGCCCTGAGCTGGTCGCCCGGCCGCTGGACAGGGCGCCGGCCGTTCCGGTCCTGGCGACAACGGCACAGCGGAAGGTGTGAGGCAGAACGTGCGGTGCGAGCTCATCGGGGTCGGCACCGAGCTGCTGCTCGGCCAGATCGTCAACTCCAACGCGGCCTGGATCGGCCAGCGCCTCGCCATGGTGGGCTGGGACTGCCTGCGGCACACGGTGGTGGGGGACAACGAGGACCGCATCAGCGCTGCGATCGGTGAGGCGCTGGACCGTGCCGACGCGGTGATCCTGACCGGCGGGCTCGGTCCGACGCAGGACGACGTCACCCGAGAGGCGATCGCCGCCGTTGCCGGGGTGCGGCTGGTGCGCCAGCCCGAGCTCGAGCGGTGGCTGCGCGACCGCTTCGCCCACGTCGGCCGCGGCCGCATGGCCGAGATGAACCTGCGCCAGGCCGACGTCCCCGAGGGCGGCCGCATCATCGAGAACCGGGTCGGCAGCGCCCCGGGCCTGATCGTCGAGGTCAAGGGCAAGCCGGTCTACGCGGTGCCCGGGGTCCCGCGCGAGATGCAGGAGATGCTCGAGCGCGTGGTGCTGCCAGATCTCGCCATGCGCGCCGGCGAGAGGCGCGCGATCGTCTCGCGCACCCTGCGCACCGCCGGGATCGGCGAGTCGCTGCTGGCCGAGCGCCTGACGTCGCTGTGGGAGTCGGTCAGCGACGTGACCATGGCCTACCTCGCCAGCGCCGGGGAGGTGCGGGTGCGCCTCACCGCCGTCGGCGAGACCCGCGAGGAGGCGCTGGCCCTCATCGCGCCGGTCGAGGCCGCCGTCCGGGCCGAGCTGGGCGACGCCGTCTACGGGATGGACGACGAGACGCTCGAGGCCGCCGTCGGCCGCCTGCTGAGCTCGTCCGAGCACACCCTGGCCTGCGCCGAGTCGCTCACCGGCGGGCTGGTGGGCGGCCGCATCACCACAGTGGCCGGCGCCAGCGACTACTACCGCGGCGGCGTGGTGGCCTATGCCACCGAAGCGAAGGTGGCCGTGCTGGGAGTCGATGGCGAGCTGCTCGCCGAGCACGGTCCGGTCAGCGAGCCGGTGGCCGCCGCCATGGCGGAGCGCGCTCGGCGCCTGTTCGGCGCGACCGTGGGCCTGGCCACGACCGGTGTGGCCGGGCCGACTGAGCAGGGCGGCCAGCCCGTCGGCACTGTCTGTCTGGGCGTGGCCGACGCCGAGGGCACGGTCACGGAGCTTCTGAAGGCCCCGGGCGACCGCGCGCAGATCCGCGCCTGGGCCACCACGGGCGCGCTCGACCTGGTCCGCCGCCATCTGGAGGGCAAGGCATGACGGCCGGCGAGCCTCCCGGGGGCGACCACGCCGCCGCCGACCATGGCACCCCGCCGGGCCAGGGCGCCGCGCCGGGCCAGGGCACCCCGTCGAATCCCAGGCCGGTGCTCTCCGACCCCGACCTGCTGAGCGGGCGCCTCTTCTTCGCCGTGCCGGTGCCTGGCGCAAGCCGCGCTCCGCTGGAGGCCATTCTGCCGGAGGTCGCCCGTGCCCTTCCTGGTGCCCGCGTCGCCACCGCCGCGGGCTGGCACCTCACCCTGGCGTTCCTGGGCCAGGTGCGGCCGGAGTCCGCATCAGAGGTGGTGGGGGCCGGCGAGACGGCCGTGGCCGGCCTCCCTGTGGCGCACCTGCGGCTGGACGGTGCCGGTGGCTTTCCGAATCCTCGCCGCGCCCGGGTGCTCTGGGCCGGTGTGGGGGGCGAGACCGAGGTGCTCGCCACCCTTGCGAGAACTCTGGCGGAGGAGTGCCGCCGCGCCGGCCTGCGCTACGAGGAGCGCGAGCTCCAGCCACACCTGACCGTCGCCCGCCTGCAGGTCCCAGCGCCGCTGCCGGAGCCCACCCTGGAGCTGGTGACCGCGGCCGCCGCCGCGAGCCCACCCTGGCAGGCCCGCGAGCTGTGCTGCTACCGCAGCGTCCTTTCGAGGAGCGGCGCTCGCTACCAGGTCGTCCGCAGGTTCCCCCTGGGCCGCACCTGAGCCCCCGCGGCCCTGTGCGGCCCGTGGCGTGGGCGGCCCCGCCCAGTGGACCCCGCGGCCCTCACCCATACCACCGCGGCAGAGCAGCCCCTGGAACCCACACCACGCACCACAAGCCCCGAGATCTCTCCCCAATCCGCCAACAGCACCACAACCGCCGCGGCAAAGCACGCACCGCCGGGCAGGGAGCCGCCCAAGCACCACGACAAACGCCCCGAAGACCCCAGGGACGGGTCGGAAACGCGACGCAGCCACAGTGGGCCGCACCTGAGCCCCCGTGCCCGGCACGCGACTTATCCACAGATTCCGTATCCTTGTTGTATCGAACACACGTTCGTAGTACGTTGCTCTCGCCACAGCGGAGGGATCTCGCCGCCTGGCAGTCCACCCCCTCGATCAACCTCTGACGAAGGTGCCGATGACGAAGAAGCCGGTGGTGAAAGGACCTGTCATGGCCACGACCTATACTGCCCGGAACGGAAGCGTTCGGGGAGGGACCGTGGAACGCGAGAAAGCCCTGGAAGTCGCCCTGCTGCAGATCGAGAAGCAGTTCGGCAAGGGCGCGGTGATGCGCATGGGCGAGGCATCCGCCGGCCCCATTGAGGTCATCCCGACCGGGAGCCTCGCTCTCGACCTCGCCCTCGGCATCGGTGGGGTGCCACGCGGCCGCGTGGTCGAGATATATGGACCGGAAGGTAGCGGGAAGACCAGCGTCTCACTGCACATCATCGCCGAGGCGCAGCGGGCCGGGGGGATCGCCGCGTTCATCGACGCCGAGCACGCTCTCGACGTGGCCTACGCCCGCAACCTCGGTATCAACACCGACGAGCTGCTGATCTCCCAGCCCGACACTGGGGAGCAGGCCCTCGAGATCGCGGACATGCTGATCCGCTCGGGTGCGCTCGACGTGGTCGTGATCGACTCGGTGGCCGCCCTGGTGCCCCGGGCCGAGATCGAGGGCGAGATGGGCGACGCCCATGTCGGCCTTCAAGCGCGCCTGATGAGCCAGGCCCTGCGCAAGCTCGCCGGCACGATCTCCAAATCCAAGACCACCGCCGTCTTCATCAACCAGCTCCGCGAGAAGGTCGGAGTCTTGTTCGGGTGCTTCCACTACAACACCCGGATCACCCTGGCCGATGGCACCCAGGAGAAGATCGGCAAGATCGTCAACCAGAAGCTGCCGGTCGAGGTGCTCTCCTACGATCCCGACCTCGGCGCGGTCGTTCCCAAGAGGATCGTGAAGTGGTTCGACAACGGCCGCACTGACCAGTTCCTGCAGTTCACCGTCGCCCGACCCGCGGGCAATGGCCGCTCCCAGTTCGCCTGCACCCCCAACCACCTGATCCGAACCCCCACCGGCTGGCGGGAGGCTCAGGAGTTGGCCGTGGGCGATCGGGTCATGCAGGCGCAGCCGCACCGACTGTCCGACTTTCAGTGGGAAGCTCTGCTGGGTGGCCTGATGGGAGACGGCGCCCTGAGCCCGTCGCGCAGCGGCTTCGGAGCCAGGTACCGATTCGGCCACGACGCTCGCCAGACCGCATACTGCGATTGGAAAGGCTCGCTGTTCAGCAACCTCCCGTCGCGCCGGAGCACGAACGCGAGTGGAGCGGTGTTCTACGATCTGCCTCCCCTGCCCGAGCTGGCCGAGCTTCGGCAGGCGGTCTCTATGGGTGGCGAAAAGGTGCTCAGCCATGACTACCTGAAGCGGCTCACCCCACTGTCACTGGCGATCTGGTACATGGACGATGCGT
>Ga0137373_10001116_pt1 | contig 28688 bp, 32 predicted proteins | sample SagtaG_5_FD_104912 | JGI IMG/M metagenome (GOLD analysis project Ga0137373, IMG submission 104912) | Vadose zone soil microbial communities from Sagehorn Ranch, Mendocino, California, USA - Sage1_R_80_16 metaG | ecosystem: Environmental > Terrestrial > Soil > Vadose zone | place: USA... | reverse complement strand
CTTCCCGCTCGGACCAACTCCACCAGCTGCTCGCGAAACTCCGATGGATATGCCTTGCGCTTCGACATGTGGACTCCTCCTCCCCCAAAGGGTGAAGTGTCCACCGAACCGGGTCAACTCCATAATCCCGAACATCATCGTCATAGCTTTAAAGTGTTCGACAACGAAGAGATCCTACCCCCCAGCTCGATCACCAACGAAGACGACCGTCCGACCCTAGGTGAAGTTATCGCTGAAGTAGAACGGTGGTATTACGACAACGCAGACGAAGTTCTAGCGAAAAAGATGGGTGATGCAGCAGGGCAGGAGCCCTAATTCGATGGGGCGCCAGACGTGCTGATGGTCGCGCGGCATACTTCGCGGCACGTCGACAGATCGACTACTGCGTGTAGCGCCGGCCCTGAAGGCGCAGCCGGGCTCTTCTCAGCTCCCCCGATACGTCGAATACCCGAAGGGACTGAGCAAGAGCGGCACGTGATAATGCTGTGACCCCGCCGCCACTGTGAAGCTGATCGCGATCTGTTTGTAGAACGTCTCGCGCTTCGCTTTCGCGAAATAGTCGGCGACGTAAAACGTCAGGGTGTAGTCGCCCGGCTCCAGCTTGGCGTCTTTCCCGATCAGGTCACGCTGGCGGCCGTCCGCGTCGGTCACGCCTTCACCGACCAAGTCGTCTCCTCGTTCCAGAACGACGCGGATCCCCTGCGCCGGCTTGCCAATCGTCGTGTCCAGAACGTGCGTGGTGAGCGTGTTCATCTCTTCTCTCCGTTTTCGTCCAGAAGCTTCTCGAGACGCAAGCGTGTGATCTTCCGCTGCTCCTTCGCCGCGACCTTCAGTTCCTTTTCCGGATCGTTTGTCAGTCGCTCGCGAGCCAACGCGAGCATCTTATCCGCCGGCTTCCCGCTCGCACATACTATATAGATGTAGCCGAACCTCCGCTCGTACTCCCGGTTGGCGGCGGCGAGCTGCGAATGTACGTCGGCGCTGGCTGAATCGAGTCCGGCCTGCTCCCGCGCGGACCACGCGCTTCCCTGTTCTCCCTGAGGCTTCTCTCCAGAGTTCTCGCCGATCCGTGGATGATGCGCGAATGCTTCGCGCCAATCTGCGTGTTCGAGCGCGTCGAACAATTCATCCGTCGCGCTTAAAACATCATCCCGCGATTTGAACGGGCGCCGAGCGATCATCCCATTCGCCCACTTCGACGATCCGCAGCAATCCGCAAACACGCCTCGCGCCTGATCGGCGGGCATCGAATTCAGCTCCTTGAGCGTGAGGGTCATCTTGCGCGGATACGATCGGAAATGAAATGATGTCGTGGCACAGGCGGGTCAACGATACGCTCCGCCGTGCACACTTGCGAATTCTCCGCTACGCCGAGCAGACTATGGGCATGTCCGCGATCCGCCACCATTGGACGGCTGACCAAGTCGCTGAGCTCCAGCAGGAGTCCAGACACTGGCCGCGTTACGAGCTCATCGAAGGCGAGCTCATCGTGACGCCTGCTCCGGGAGTGGAACATCAATTGGCGGTACAGGAGTTTCTCTTTATCCTCCACGAATACGTTGAACAACAACGCCTCGGAACCGTGTTTTTATCCCCCGCCGACATCAGATTGATTCCCGAGAGCATTGTCCAGCCAGATATTTTCGTCGTACCTCCGGCCGTGGGACCTCCACTCGGCCGTAAGGCCAAATGGTCGGACGTAAAGGCTCTGGTGCTTGCCGTCGAAATTGTTTCTCCGAGCAGTGTTCGCACCGATCGTCTCCACAAACGGGATTTGTACATGAGAGCCGGCCTCCCCGATTATTGGGTCGTAGACGTGGATGCTCGAGTGGTCGAACAATGGTCGTCGCAGCGCGCCACTCCAATCCCCTGCGTCGAAGCGCTCAACTGGCAGCCCGGAGGAGCCGTCGAGCCACTGACGATCAATCTCATCGAGCTCTTCCGGACGATTACGGGGAAACGAATCCTCTAGCTCGGTCTGCCGAACAACCTGAGCCGAGCGACTCCGCCATCGGGATAGATGTTGAGCCGGACGTGCGTGGCCGGCTTTGCGCCCGACACCGGCCACTCGTGCTGCGCGTGAGGACCGACCGGCACTTTCGGAACGAGCGTCGTCCACTTCGCCTTGTCAGCATCGAACGTTGAATCGGCAATGGCATCGCAGTGCTCGAGCATGACTTCGCCCGGCGCGTTCCCCTTGAAGTGGTCGGTGTCGAGCTCGACTCGCTCAATCGCGCCTCGGCGCGCGAGTCGCACGATCGCCCAATCATGCCCCGGGCTTCGACGGCGCTTCGTCTCCCATCCATCGCCCATGTGCGTGGAGCGTCCGGGGAGGATGAGATTGTTGCGATTCCCGTAGTGCATGTCGCTGCACGAAATCACGTAACCGCCGTTCTTGAGAGCGGCGAGATCTACAGTCTGCCCGCCCTCGAAAACCCCGTCATCGGGAACGACCTCCCCGTGAACGCGAAGGCGCGCGACGCCGCCGTCGGGAAAAATATTGAGACGAAGGTGCGTCACCGGAGTTTCGTTTTTTATTTCGAAGACGTTGATCGTATTTCCCTTGAGCGGCAACTTCGGAAGAAGTGATTCCCATATCACCGTCCCGCCGGCGGTACGCACGACGTCATCCGGTCCCTGGACCGCGCACGCGTCGATGCTCGCTTCCTCGGGGTAATTCCCCGTGAAGAAGCTGGTGTCGATCACCACTCCTCGAACGATGCCGGGCATGCCGAGCCGCACGATCGCCCAATCGTGTCCCGGCGACCGGCGCCGGCGTGTCTCCCATCCGTCCATCCACTTTCCGCGATCGGTGTAGTCGCCTTCGCGCCATTCCGGCGCGCTCGCTTTCACCAGGTTCTCCTTTTCAGCGAAAAAATCGTCGTTGGCGGCGACGACGGCGCCGCCGACACGCTCTCCGGCGAGGTCGGGAAGATTCGTAAATGATGGGTCGGCCGTCATGGGCAATACGGTAACACTGAAATCCGCGCGAAGTGAGGGACGATTTGAGGCGGAGGCTATATTGCTAAGGAGTGGGGGGAGGATCAGGACATGAGCACACGCTGCACGCACCTGAATCAGATCAGGAGAGTCAAGCCATCGGCGAACGGATGCGAGGACTGCCTGAAGATCGGCGGCCGCTGGGTGCACCTTCGCCTCTGCAAGTCGTGCGGCCACGTCGGATGCTGCGATTCCTCGCCGAACAAGCACGCATCGAAGCACTTCCGCACTTCCGGCCACGCAATCGTTCAGAGCTTCGAGCCTGGCGAGGACTGGGGCTGGTGCTACGCGCACGAAATGGAGCTCGGGCCGGAGTTGCTCCACCCGCAATGACCGGATCTTCCGCAACGGAGAGTTGGCCGCGGCTTCCGCTCGGTGAGTGGAACGACACGTACGAGACGCTGCACCGGTGGCTGCAGATCGTCGGCAAGACACGAATGGCTTACACGCCGCTGATCAATCACTGGTGGAACGTCACGCTCTACGTCACGCCGCGCGGATTGACAACGTCCACGATTTACAAGGACGGAATTGCGTTCGGCGTAGAATTCGACTTCATCGACCACCATCTTGCAATTCGAACCTCGGAAGGGCAGAACGCGGAAATTTCCCTGCGCGCGATGAGCGTCGCCGATTTCTACAAGCGATATCTGGATGCGATGAAGAGCGTCGGTCTCGAGATCAGCATTCACGGCGCGCCGAATGAAGTGACCGACGCAACGCCGTTCGCCGAGGACGAGAAGCACAGGTCGTACGATCCCGGGCAGGCGAACCGGATGTGGCGGGTGTTGCTGAGCTCGCACCGTGTATTGAGCGAGTACCGCGCCCAGTTCATGGGGAAATCGAGTCCGGTGCACCTCTTCTGGGGAAGCTTCGATCTTTCAGTGACGAGATTCTCCGGACCGAAGACGAAGCAGGCGCCTTCGGGTGGCGCGCCCAACGTTCCGCAGCAGGTGATGGATGAGGCGTACTCGCACGAAGAAATGACGGCCGGATTCTGGCCGGGCGCGCAGGGGCGATTCGAGGAGCCGATCTTCTTCGCCTACATCTATCCCGCGCCGGAGGGAATCGACAAGGCGAGGATCAAGCCCGCGGCAGCGCGGTTCGATTCGACGCTTGGAGAATTCATTCTGCCATACGAGGCGGTGCGAACATCCAGCTCACCGGACGAAATGCTGATGGAGTTTCTGAAATCGTCGTACGAAGTAAGCGCCGACTTGGCGAAGTGGGATCGGGCTTCGCTGGAGCGACAGAAACCCTAAAGCAAACCGGCTGAGCTCAAAGCTGATTCCGACGCTCCAGTCTGATACCCGCCGACGTAGGTAGCGACGACCTTCCCGTACAGCTCCCGTCCAGCGTACGGCGTCAGCTTGTGACGATGAAATAACTTCGACGGATCGACAACGTAGCGCTCGTTCGGATCCCAGACGACGATGTCCGCGTCGTAACCTTCGGCGATTTTTCCCTTCGTCGAGTCAAGCCCGGCAAGCTTAGCCGGTCCGGAGCTCATCCAGTCAACGATTTTCTCCGGCTTGATTCCGCGTGCGCGTGCACCGGTCCAGACTGCGGAGAGCGAAAGCTGAAGCGACGCGATGCCGCCCCACGCCGCGAAGAAATCTCCGCCGGTTTGTTTCATCTTCGGCGGGCATGGCGAATGATCCGACGCAACGAGATCGATCTCTCCCTCGATGAGTGCCTGCCACAACGCATCGCGCTCAGCCGCCTCGCGAATCGGTGGCGCGCACTTGTATTCCGTCGCTCCATCGAGAATCTCCTCCGCCGCGAACGTCAGATAGTGCGGACACGTCTCGACGGTGATGGGAAGACCGAGGTCGCGCGCCCTGCTGATCAATTCGAGCGAGGTCGCCGACGACAGATGCACGACATGAACTCCCGTCGGACACCATGTCATAAGCCGAATGAGCATCTCGATCCCCGAATGTTCGGCACGCACCGGACGCGAAGCGAGATAGTCGGAATACTTCAGCGATCCGCCCTCGGGCCCGTCGATCAAACATCGCGGGTCTTCCGCATGAACCATCAACGGGACGCCGAGATTCGCGAGAAGTGGGAAGGCCTCTCTCAAATCCGACACGCGCACATTCGGAAACTCGTCGACGCCGGACGGCGTGAGAAAGCACTTGAATGCCCGAACGCCGGCGTCTACGAGCCGCTTTAGCTCGCGCGCATTCCCGGGAACGACACCGCCGATGTACTCGACGTTGACCGATGTCTTTTCCCGAGCCGCGGCGCGTTTCTCCTTGAGTGCCGCAACCGAGGTCGTCGCCGGCTTGGAATTGAGCGGCATGTCGAGAATCGTCGTGATGCCACCGGCGGCGGCGGCACGCGTTGCCGTCTCGAATCCTTCCCACCCGGTACGCCCCGGCTCGTTGACGTGGACGTGGGTGTCGACGAGACCCGGCATCACCAGCTTGTCGGCGTAATCGAATACCGGGGCTCCGTCGGGCACGTCAGCCCATTCACTAACGCGGATGATCCGTCCTTTCTTGACATGCACCGATGCGGCGCGCGTGCCCGCTGCCGTCACGACGCGCTTGCTGCGGATCACGATCATCGAATGGTCAGCAATTCGAAACCACGACCTTCGTCAGTCTTGACCTCAGGCTGTCTCCGACCAGAACTGCCGCAGGAGATTCACTGCAACCTTCTTCCGATACTCGGCGGTAGACCTCACGTCGTCGATCGGCGCGATCTCGCGCGAAAGAACTTTCGCGGCGTCATCGATGATGGCGCCGGATACAAGAGCGTGCTCTGTCTCCGGAACGCGCACGACGGTCGGAGCGACGCTGCCGAACGCAATCCGCGGCTGCGACGATCGGACCGCGGCGACAACGATCTTAGAGATCGCCTGAGCGGCTCGCGTTCCGACCTTGCGAAACCACTGCGTTCCCTCGACGGGCGGGACTTCGATCGCGATGAGCAGCCCATCCGGCCGAATCACCGTCGCCCGATAACCGGTGTAGAAATCCGCGAACGGAACCCGCCGCTCGCCCTTCATGCTGCGAAGAACGATCACTGCGTCGGCGGCGGCAAAAACGGGAAGCGAATCACCCGCCGGCGACCCGTTGGCGATATTGCCGCCGACCGTCCCGCGATTCTGGATTTGCACTCCGCCGACAAGACGCGCCGCTTCGACGAGCATTGGCAGTCTCTCGTTCACAACCGGCGAGCGGATGAGCGACGTGTAGGTCGCGAGCGCGCCGAGGATGAGCATGTCGCCCCTCGTTGAGATCTGTCTCAGCTCGTCGAGCGCCCAGATGTCCAGAAACTGCCTCTGCGGCAGCGTGCCGTAGTTGAGCGCGACGTAGACGTCCGTCGCGCCGGCGACAGGAGTGCGCCCTTCGGTGCTGAGAATGGAGAGAGCGTCATCGAGCGAAGATGCTCTTCTGAGATCGATCTCCGACATCGCCGTTCTCACTGCGCCACCGGCCGGAGCGAAGGATCGTCACTCGTCATGCCGCGCCATTTCATCACCGCGCGATAGATCGCCGAATAGCCCGTGCAGCGGCAGAGATTTCCGGCGAGCGCGACTTTGACGTCATCGAGTGTCGGCGTCGGCCCAAGCGTCGAAGCCGCCATGATCATTCCCGGCGTGCAGATGCCGCACTGCGCGCCGACTTCATTCATGAACAGCTCCTGCAGCGGGTGCGTGCCGCCGAGGCCCTCGATGGTGACGACGTCGGCACCTTCCACCTGCGAGACCGGTACGATGCACGAGCAGACCGACTCACCGTCGACGAGAACCGTGCACGCGCCGCATTCGCCTTCGCCGCAGCCTTCCTTCGTTCCGGTGAGGCCAAGCTCCTCGCGCAGAACGTCGAGCAGCCGCGCCGCGGGTTTAGCCGCGACTTCCGTGGTCTTTCCGTTGAGGGTGAATTTCATCGAGACGCGGTGCGAGCGAGCAGCTCCGGCGTCGCGGGAATTTCGCGGACGTCGAGTCCAAAATAACGCAGCGCGTTCACGACGGCCGGCGCCGGCCCGTCGATCGGCAATTCACCGAGCCCTTTTGCCCCGAATGGCCCGCCGGGATACGGATTCTCCATCATCACGACGTCCATCTCCGGCGTATCGAGCGTCGTCGGGATCGTGTAGTTCGTAAGCGTCGAGTTCGCCATTGCGCCGTTCTTCATCACGACGTGCTCGAGCAGCGCATATCCAAGTCCTTGAGCAGTGCCGCCCTCGATCTGTCCTCGCGCAAGCGCGGGATGGATCGGCCGGCCGAATTCCTGAACGGCGGTAATTCTGATCGGCTTCACCTCATATGTGTTCGGATCGAGCTCGAGCTCGATCACGTCGCATCCCCAGCCATAGGTCGCGTACGCGTCGCCGCGATACGTGTGATCGTCCCATTGAATCCACTCCGGTGGCTCGTACATCCGCTCGACGCTGATCCCGCCGTTCTTCTTGTAGAACTCATTTGGCGTCATTCCGCCGAGCTTCTCCTTCATCTCGATCGCGCACTCCTCGAGAATCTTTCCGACGACCATGCAGGTGCGCGACGCGACGGTCGGCCCGCTGTCGGCCACCTTGGACGTGTCCGGCTGCGCGACTTCGACGCTCTCATATGGTATGCCGAGGGCGTCGGTGACGATCTGCGCGTGCATCGTGCGAGTCCCCTGTCCGATCTCCGTGCTTCCCACGGCGATGCGAACGCCGGTCGGCGTAAGCTCCAGGCGCGCTTTCGACTTGAGGTTTCGCTCTCCCGCACCGGTGAATCCGGCGCCGTGGAAGAAGAGCGACAGTCCGATCGTGCGGTTGGTTCCCTTGTATTCTTCGCGCTTGCGATCGAAGTCGGTGCGCTTCACGGCTTCGTCGAGAACGATGTGCGCGCTGCAGTCGTCGCGAAGTGTCTGCCCGGTCGCAGTCGTGTCGCCGGGACGGAGCGCGTTGATCCGGCGAAGCTCGACCGGATCCATTCCGAGCTGCTCGGCGATTCGATCCATGTGCACCTCGACGGCGAATTGAGTCTGCGGCGCGCCAAATCCGCGAAATGCACCATTTGGCGGCGTGTTGGTAAACACCGCGCGCCCCTGAATGCGAGTATTCTCGCAGCGATACGGACCCGCCGCATGAATGCATCCCCGGGAGAGAACCGTCGGACTGAGCGTAACGTAGGCGCCGCCGTCGAGCAGGACGTCGATGTCCATCGCGACGAGATGGCCGTCGCGCGCAAGCCCGGTGCGATGCCGCACGATGGACGGATGCCGCTTCGTCGTCGCGACCATGTCCTCGACGCGATCGTAAATGATTTTCACCGGTCGTCCGGACTTGATCGCAAGCATCACCGCGTGGCCGGCGACCATCGATGGATACTCTTCCTTCCCGCCGAATCCGCCGCCGGTCTCGGTCTGCACGACGCGGACATTCGGATGCGCCGAGCCGAGCAGGCAGCGGAGTGCCTTGATGACATAGAACGGACACTGCGCTGAACCGAAGATCGCGATGCCCCCTTCTTCCGGAACGGCGATCACGCCATTGGGCTCGATGTAAACGTGCTCCTGGTGGCCGGTGCGATACGTTCCTTCGACGACGATGTCGGCTTTCGCGAGCGCGGCGACGACGTCGCCCTTCACGATGTCGATCTCCTTGAAGATCTGCGTCGACTTCTCGGGATCGAAGAGCGGCTCCTCTTCCTCGTATTCGATCAGGACGTTGGCGGCGTTCACCTTCTCCTTGTCCTCGTGCGCGAGCAGCAGAATCGGCTCAGCCATGTGGCGCACTTCTTTCTCGGCGAGGAAAGGCTGATCCTGCGCGATGAGGTCGACGATGTTGCGGGCCGGCACGTCGCGGTAATCGACGATCGTAAACCCGGTCTCGTCGAAATCGAGCTTGATGGATTTCACGCGCCCGCAGGGGATGGTCGAGCGGATGGTACGCCCGTGAAGCATCCCCGGAAACGTCAGGTCATCCGCGTATTTCGCGGCGCCCGTCGCCTTTCCGATTCCATCCTTTCGCGCGACGCTGTTTCCAACTGCCTGCATTCGCCGATGTCCTGTCTTCTTCGTCAGTTGCCGCACCGCCCGGCGGAAGGGAAGGATGCCTGCGCCCCAGTCCATCGGCAAGATTCCGGCGCAACCCGGCCAGCACGGCAGTAGACGACATGCAAGCTTCCCTTCAGATTGCACCATGCGTCGTTCCTGCTGCCAATCTCATGACCACTCATCGGGCAATCGTTGATTCGCTCTCGCGCGCCGCTTCCGCGGGCGAATCGACAGTGCTTGCAACCGTGGTTCGCGTTACCGGATCGAGCTACGGCGGAGTCGGGGCCAGGATGCTTGTGCGGGTCGACGGCTCGACCGTGGGGCTCGTGAGCGGCGGATGCCTCGAGTCCGATCTCGCCGAGCACGCGAGAAGGGTCAGCGGAACGCAGCGCGCCGAAGTAGTTCGTTACGACACACGCAACGATGAGGACGCGCCCTGGGGACTCGGGCTCGGATGCAATGGCCTGATCGATGTGCTTGTCGAGCCGCTTTCGCCAGAGCAGGCCGGCGACATCGCGAACATTCTTGAGAAAGCTCTCACGTCCGATGAGCCGGCCGTCATCGCAACGGTGATCAAGAGCGACGCGGAAAAGAATTCTCCGGCGCTCGGCGCTCACGCTCTTCTCTTCGGCGGCGGAGTAAAAAAGCTCGGCGACTGGGGTAGCAACAGGTTTTTGGCGGAAGCGGGCGCGCGCCGCGACGACGCACTCGCCGCGGGACGCCGAGGGTTCGTTCAAGAAGTCGCCGGCGCCGAGATCGCATTCGAAGTCGTGAATCCATCTCTGCAATTCGTCGTCTGCGGAAGCGGGCCGGACGCTCTCCCGATCGCGGCGATCGCCGTACAGCTCGGCTGGACCGTAACCGTCGTCGACCATCGCCCGCTCACTGACAGTCACGTTGGGCGTTTCCCGGGCGCGCGGGTCGTGGAGTGTAGCGATGCGACGAAACTGGCAGCCGTAGTCAATCTCACGCCGCGCACGGCGGCGGTTGTCGCGTCGCATCATTTCGAGCGCGACCGGAATTACATGCAGGCGCTCCTCGCAAGCGACGCCGATTACATCGGAATGCTCGGCCCGCGGGCACGAACCGAGAAGATGCTCGCCGATCTGGCGGAGCGAGGAATCAGGCCCGACACGAGTCGCCTGTTCGCTCCGGTCGGGATGGACATCGGCGGCGATGGTCCGGACGCGATCGCATTGTCAATCGTCACCGAGGCAGCGACCGTGATGAACCACCGGACCTGCGGACATCTTCGCGACAAGCGCGGACCGTTGCATCTTCCGACGCCGCGCGCAGTATCCTCTTCATAACGCAGCGATGAGCATGCCGGCGATCGGAGCAGTCATTCTCGCGGCAGGTGGATCGACGCGATTCGGATCGCCGAAACAGCTGCTGGTTCACGAAGGCGAGCCGCTGGTAGCACGAGCCGTTTGTTCCGCGCGGCGAGCCGGACTGGCTCCCGTCGTCGTTGTCGTCGGAGCGGAGGCAGAGCGAATCACCTCGGCGCTCGAGAGCGTGCAGCCGGTCTCGATTGTGACAAATCGCAGCTGGCAAAGCGGCCTCGCGTCCTCACTTCGCGCCGGGCTGACATGGCTCACCGTAAATTCAGCATGCGACGCCGCCATTCTGATGGCGGCTGATCAGCCGCTGGTCGACGCGATAGCGCTCGGGCGACTCAAGTCTTTCTTCGACGAGTTCCATCGCGTCGTCGCGTCGCAATACGACGGCACGATCGGAGTGCCGGCATTGATAGCGCGCGAGTATTTCGCCGAGCTGATGCAGCTGGACGGAGACGCCGGAGCCGGCCCGTGGCTCCGAAAGCGCCCCGACGTCACGCGGGTTCCACTGACCGTCGCGGCACTCGACATCGACACGCCATCGGATGCGAAGAAACTGATTCCGGTCAAGCTCTAGCCACGGCCATTCAAGGAACCGTTCTTGCACCCCGTCGGCGCGTGACGAATCCTGATCGTTATGACGTCGCGGTTGTCGGCGGCGGTCCGGCGGGACTTACCGCGGCGCTTTGGCTCGCACGTTATCTCCGCTCTGTCGTCGTCATCGACTCGGGAGATCCGCGCAACTGGAAGACGCGCGGCGTAAACGGATTCCTCGGTGAGAGCGGCATCAAGCCCGCCGAGCTCCGGCGGCGCGGGCGCGAGGAGTGCGCGAAATACGGCGTGCGTTTCATCGACGACCGCGTTAATACGGCGACCAACCGGAACGGGGATTCGTTTTCACTCGTGCTCGGATCGGGCGCGACCGTTCTCGCGAGACGCGTTCTTCTCGCCATCGGCATCAAGGACGTCTGGCCGGAGATCGAAGGGCTCGATCGCTGTTACGGCGAGACAGTGCACGTCTGCCCCGACTGCGACGGCTATGAGTCGCGCGGCCGAAAAATCGTCGTCGTCGGAAAAGGCAGAAAGGCGATGGGAATGGCGCTCGCGCTCATGACGTGGTCGCCGAAAATCGTCATCTGCACGAACGGCGAGAAAGCGGAGATCGACACCGACGGGTGCGGACAGCTCGAGAAGCTCAACATCCCGGTGATCGAATCGCCGATCCGCCGGGTGATCTCCAGCGGCGACGAGATTTCGGCAATCGAGATGGAAGATGGAATGCAGCTCGACTGCGATCGCCTTTATTTCGCGATCGGGCAGTATCCGGCGGACGACCTCGGCGCGCAGCTCAAGTGCAAGCGCGACGAATCAGGACTGATCGTGATCGACGATCGTTATCACACTTCCGTCAAAAACGTTTATGCGGCGGGAGATATCGTTCCCGGACCCCAGTTGGCCGTCACCGCGGCTTCCGACGGAGCGGTGGCCGCGCTCGCGATTCATCACTCGCTGTTGCCGGACGAGCACAAGCTCGACTAGAGACCGCTACCAGCGGAGAATGACGGTCCCCGGCTTACGCTTGCGGATGATCTGCAGTCTGATCGTACGATCGCCCGATGCGGTGATCGCGTGAACGAGCGCCATCGGGCCCTTCAATCGGATGCTGTCGGCGATAAGCACGACGTCGCCGCCACGGAGTCCCGACACCCTTGCCGGTGAGCCCGCCGCGACGCTCGTCACGAACACTCCTTCCGGCTTCACCCCCAGCACTTCGCTGAGATCCGCATTTAGCGGAGTAAACTCCGCGCCGGCGAACGGGTAAATCCCCCCGCCGAACGCGAACGCGTTAGGGAGAAGCACCGGCGGCAGTCCGACCGGCATCGGCGTCGGTGTTCGCACCATCATGCGCGCGTGCGCACCGAGCGGCGCCATTCCGGCCTCGCCCGGAGCCGTCCAGATGAGCTCGACATGCTCGCCGAATCCCGGAGGACGGCGACCGACGATTCCTCTCACCATTGTCGTGGCGTTTTCCCTTCTCAGACGAACGACGAAGCTCATTCCCGGCTGCAGCAGATCGCGCAGCGCAAGCGCGTTGCCCCTCATGTCGTGCGAGTTGAACTCGACGAGAACGTCGCCGATGCGAACTCCCGCTTTTTCCGCCGGCGATCCCGGCTCGACGCCGGTGACAACAGGATATCCCTCGAAAGTCGGATTTCCCTCGTCGTCGATTCGGCCGTTATCCGAAACGGTTACGCCGAACCATCCGTGCGGTCCGTTTTGCTGGATGTGCTCGCGCACGATCCGCTGCTGCAGCTGATCCTGCGCAGCGGCGGCGCTCCCGCAAATCGCAAGCGCGCACAACACGGTCAGCGCGCGCGGCGCCTTCGGAATCGAAATCACCCCTTTCTCTCTTCGCCCCATCGCTCCCACGTTTCCTAGAATCCTCTCACCTTTAGACCGGCTGTGCGTGCCGCCTTCAGCTGCTGCTGGGTGGCCTCATGCGCGCCGATCGTCGCCATGTAGTACTGATTGATCACCGGATCGTTCGGCGCGCGATTGAGCGCCGACCGCGTCGCGTGAAGGACCTGATCGAGCGCCTCGAGTCTCGTCTGATAGACTGCCGAGCTGTCGGAACGGGCGATCTGATTGGAATTGTTCGCCGCGAGGAACGCCGACGCCTTCTGATACTCCGCACCGGCGCGATTCAGCGTCGCCCATGCTTCGTCTATCGAATGGAATTCTCCGCCGGTCCTTGAAGCCACCGCGACAGCCGGAGTTTCGGTCACCGCGGAGCCGGCAGCAGACGCATCAGGCTCCAGCGGCGCCGAAACGACAGCGGCTTGATCCACTGATGACTTAGGCGCGCTGTATCGCCCGAAGGCAATTCCGCCAACGGCGATGAGCACAGCCGCGGCTGCTCGCATCCACGGACTCTGTCCGAAGGACGTCCGTTGATCACGATCGCGAATGAGACCTTCCGCGCGCAGTCGCGTGGAGATCGTATCCCAATCATTGAGCGGCACGAAGTCGCGTCCGCGCTCGCGGTCAACCATGATGTCGAGATCTTCTTCAGATAGGGGCAACATTTACCTTTCCCGCGACAGGCGTTGTTTGATCGACGAGATGCGCCAGCAGCCTGCGTAGCTTGGCGCGCGCCTTGAACAGTTGTGACTTGGATCCGCCCGGAGTGATGCCGAGCTGAGCCCCGATCTCTCCATGCGTGTAGCCCTCGATGTCATGAAGCACGAACACCGCGCGGGCGCCGGGTGACAGCTGAGCCATCGCCTGATCGATGGATTCGGCGAGAAAAGTTCTGTCGCTGTCCATCTCCACCGAAGCGGAATCGTCCTCGATGTCGCTCTCGTAGCCGGCGATGCGCCGCACCCGTCGCAGCGCGTTGAGCGTCCGATTCACCGCGATGCGGTGCGCCCACGTTCCGAACTGCGAATCGCCCCGGTAGCTGGGGAGCGCTCTGAAAATCTGCATCCACACTTCCTGCGAAATGTCCGCGGCCAGATCGGGATCACCGCACAGCCGCCGCACCACCGCGTCGATATGCGGCGAGTGCTGCGTCCATAGCCGCTTCAACGCACGCTCATCGCCGGCGATGGCGCGCTTCAGCTCGAGCTGATCCATGGTCATCTCTAACACCAAGATTAGTCACAGGTTGCGGATGGAGCGTTGCCGCTCCCGGACCGCGAATCAATCCGCAGTCCGATTCATCACTACGCGCCGGGAACCCGGCCGGTTGCCGCGAGTGACGGCATCAAAAATGAGTCGTCTCGTAAACGTACGGCGAAGTTGCTGGCGCATAATGGCTTATGCCATTACTGTGTGGAACCCCGGCAGCGGGGTATCAGTATCAACACCCGTGGGACCCTAAGGAGTAGTCGTTGCTTAGAATCATCGTCACCGCCCTGGCCCTCACCCGAGCCGACAGTCTGCCGGCTCGCTCGCCGCACTCCGTCGGAATGTCGGGTGCGCGGCTGGAGGCAATCGAGCGTGTGGTGAGGAGAGGAATCTCGGCCGGCGGATATCCGGGCGCGGCAGTCATCGTCGGACGAAAGGGATCGACGGTTCTCGAGGAAGGATTCGGCAGCCTCGAGTGGAATGACCCGGATGAGCGCGTCGACCCGCACCGCTCCCTGTACGACATCGCATCTCTCAGCAAGGTCGTCGGAACGACGACCGCTGTAATGATTCTCTACGACGAGAAGAAGCTGGATCTCGACACCCCGGTCGTCAGATATCTCCCGACTTTTGGCGGCGGACTCAAAAACGACGTCACGATCAGACATCTTCTGACTCACACGTCCGGTCTGCCGGCAGGGCGTGACATCTGGAGGCTGACGCACGACCCGGTTGCGGCGCGTGCGGCGATACTTGGCACTCCACTCGATTACCCGCCCGGCCAGCGATACCTCTACTCCGATCTCGGCGCCGATGTGCTCGGCCTCGTCGTCGAAGTTGTCGCCGGCGAGACGCTGGATCATTTCCTCCGGCGGCGAGTATTCGGCCCGCTGGGGATGGCGCAGACTTTCTATCGCCCGCCGGATTCGCTCAAGTATCGTATTGCGCCGACGGAGATCTCTCCGCCGCGTGGCTATCCGATCCGCGGCGAAGTGCACGACGAGAACGCCTACGCGATGGGCGGAGTGGCCGGCCATGCCGGACTCTTCAGCACCGCGAGCGATCTTGCGCTCTTCGCGCAGATGATGCTGAACGGCGGCGAGTACAACGGCGTGCAGATCATGAGCAAGCAAACCGTCGATCTGTTCACACGGCGCGCCTTCGGTCACCGCGCGCTCGGGTGGGATACCGCCGACGGAAACTTCGGATCCGGCAGGTACCTCGGCTCCAACGCATATGGCCACACCGGATTCACCGGCACTTCGATCTGGATCGATCCGGACCGGCAGATGTTCATGATCCTGCTGACGAACCGCATTCACGCGGCGCGGGCGAAGCGGCCGGCAAAGGTGATCTCGGACGTTCGCGCGGATCTGTCAGACGCTGCCGTGCTCGCAGTTATGGACGGCGACGAGACCCTTGCGATGCCGACGCGTTTCCGCGCGGATCGGGAGATCGGCTGGAACCCGGTCGCCCGCCGTCACCCCCGCCGGCATGTCGCGAGCCGACATCACAAGACGACGACCCACAGCGCAAAACGGTCGAAGTCGTCCAGGAAAACGCCGGCAAAGCATCACCCGAAGAAGGCTTCCGTCCACACGACCAAGGCCAGCAGGGCCGAGTAGTCGGTCGGCACTGCCACCGTCCTCCGAACTGTGTGATTATTCGGAGGCAGGGCGGTGGAACGTGAGGTTCGAATGAGTGACAACGGCGCCGAGAGCACGGCGGAAATCCCAAAAGGCACTGACGAAAAACCGGCAGCAGCGAACGCCGACAATGGCGTCGTTTCAGTCGATCAGGTGAAGCTCGCCCTGCGGCGGGTGAAGGACCCCGACCTGAATCTCAACATCATGGACCTCGGGCTCGTCTACGACATCGCCGTCGAAGGGACGAAGGTGAAGGTGGACATGACACTGACCTCGCCCGCCTGTCCGTCAGGTCCGGAGATAATGAAAGACGCCGAGGCGCAGCTGAAAACGCTCGAGGGCGTCGGGAACGTCGAAGTGAATCTTGTGTGGGCTCCGTTCTGGACTCCGGAGCGAATGGAGCCGCGCGTGAGGGCGTACCTGGGCTTCTAGGCTCGCGGCCCGAGCGCGCCGACGAATGCCGCGCCGAGCTCCTCTACCTGCCACCGTCGCAGCAGGTCGATCGAAGCCACCTCTTCGATCGTGCGCGGATTTTTTCTCGCGACGGCTTCCAGTTTTTCCCTCGGGCAGAGAACTCCCGGATCCAGCTGCAGCCGGGTCGCTGCTTCATCGCGCGCCGTCTTGAGCGTCGCGACACGGCTATCGAAGTCCGGATCCTTATTCCAGCGAAGCGGTTTCGGAAACCGCGGCAGCTCGTCTTCGGGAACGTCCATGCCTCGACGCACAGCGTCGAGAACCTGGCTGCCGGCTTTATCCATCAGTGCCCGCGGCGTTCCCTTGATCGCCGTGAGCTCCTGCATCGTCATCGGCGCAATGCGCGCAATTTCAAGCAGCGCCTCGTTGCCGATCACACGGAATGTCGCACGGTCGAGATCGCGCGCGGCGTCGTCCCGCCATGCGGCCAGCTCGCGCAGAAGGGCGAGCTCACGGCGGGTAAGATCGCGCGCGCCTTTGATGCGCATGAAGGCATCGTTGTCGGCACCTTCGGCCCACTTCGTCTCCTCGAGGAGTGAGAATTCCTCCTTCGCCCAATGCAGCCGGCCCTTTGCTTTCAGCTCGCCTTCGAGGTGGTCGCGCAACTGCAACAGAAAGCGCGTGTCCTGCGCGGCGTATTCGAGCATGTCGTCGGGAAGCGGGCGCATCGACCAGTCCGCGCGCTGATGCTTCTTGTCCAGCCTGACGTCGAAATACTGCTCGAGGAGCGCGGCGAGCCCGAACGATTTTATTCCCAGAAGCTGCGCGGCGACCCGCGTATCAAAGATGTTGGAGACGCGCCATCCGTAATCCTGCCGCAAAAGGCGAAGATCATAATCGGCGTCGTGGAAGACAACCTGGATCGACCGCTCCTCGAGAAGCGCGCCCAAATGCGGAAGCTCTCCCGTCGCCAGCGGATCGAAGATCGCGCTCTTTTCGCGAGTCGAGAGCTGGAGGAGATAGATGCGGTCGTGAAAGCGGTGAAAGCTCGCCCCTTCGGTGTCGAGCGCGAGCTCCATGCACGACCCGATGCCGGAAAGAAAGCGCTCGACGGACGAGTGGTCGTCTAGATAGACGGCCCCTTGGATGACGCGCGATGTCATGCGCCACAATCTAGTGCCTTATTCGTGCCGCCCTCTGCGTTAACTTTTCTTTCGGCGGCCCCTCAACTCTTTCCTCCATTTCCGTGTCCGACGAGCTGACCATCCACATCTACCCGAGCGACTGCGACATGGTCGGCCATGTCAACCATGCGGAAATGCTCCGCCTCGCCGAGCGCGGCCGCTGGGCTGTTCTCGAGAAGCACATGACGTATGCCGAGTATGGCCGCTCGAAATTGTGGGCGGTGATAAAGAAGGTGGAAGCGACATATCATGCCGAGACCTTCGCCGGCGACGACATCCGGATCAGGACCGGGTTGCTCTCTGTGGGAAAGACGAGTTTTGTGGTGAAACAGGAAATGCTGAATCAGCACGGCGTGATGGTCTGCGATGCCACGTTCGTCTACGTTACCGTATCACCCGAGGGAAAGCCGATTCCGGTGCCCGAGCAGTGGAAGAAATTCTTCACGCCGTGGACGGATGACGGCGGAGCTTCCGCGACAGAGTGAAGCTCGCGTACACCGCACCTGACCTTCGCGGGTTTGGCGACTCACCCGCGGAGGAGCCGTATTCCATCGACCGCTATGCGGACGATGTCGCCGAGCTGCTCGACTTGCTCGAAATTCCGGCGGCGGTGATCGCCGGCATCTCGATGGGTGGTCACATCTGCTTCGCTTTCTGGAGACGCCACCGGCGTCGCGTACTGGGTCTGATTCTCGCCGACGCGCGCGCGGGAACCGACGACCGGCAGGCAAAGGAGCGCCGGAAATCGCTGATCGCTCTCGCGAGCGAGAAAGGTGCCGCCGCGGTCGCCGATGCGCAGATTATCGGAATGCTCGGCGCCACTACCAGGAAGACGCGACCCGATGTTCCCACGCTGGTCATCGGCGGAGAGGAGGACGCGCTCACGCACATAAAGGAAGTCCGCGCTCTTCATCAAGCGATTCCCGAAAGCGAGCTCGTTGTCATTCCCCGCGCGGGACATTTGCCGAACTTCGAACAGCCGGATTCCTTCAACGCCGCCGTTCGCTCGTTCCTCGGGCGCATTCGGGATCTTGCCGCGTGACGGCATCGGCTGCAAAGGACATCAGCGCCGCCGAGCAGACGCGCGCCGCCCGTATCGGAGCCTGGCTCTTCCGGCACCGCAGCTGGCTGCCGCTGCTATTTCTTGGAATCGTTCTCGTCGCACCCGGAGGCGCAACTCCGCTTGAATGGATCGTCGGCGGAATATTGATCCTGATCGGCGAGGCGTATCGGATGGGGGGAGTCGCGGCGGCCGGCACGGAAACGCGACGCCGTTCTCGCGCCGTGCAGCGGCTTGTCACCTACGGGGTCTTCGCCTGGAGCAGAAACCCGCTCTACAACGGGAATTTTCTGATCTGGATGGGCTTCGTCGTCATCTCGGGGGTGCTCTGGTTTCTACCGGTGGCTATCCTGTTGTTCGCGATCGAATACAGCCTCATCGTCCGCTACGAGGAGGGGGTTCTCGAATCCATCTTCGGCGAGGAATACCTCTCATACAAGCGTCGCACGCCAAGATGGCTGCCGCGTCCACGATCGACACGCGCGGAAGCTGACGGATATCACTGGGCGGAAGCGTGGCGCAGCGAGATCAGCACGTTCCTGCAGTACGTCGTGCTTGTCGCCGTCTTCGTTATAAAGAGCCGCCGAGCCCGTCCGAGCTAGTCTTTTCCGCGCGGCAACGAACGCAAACGACCATCTCGTCGAGAATGGCGTGTCTCAGCTTTCGGAAGAACGAGCCGTGGAGATGAAAATCACAAAGCGTTTCCTTGCACGACGCGCATACGCCCCCGCGGCCTGGTACGAACGGAACTCCGCACCGGTCGCATTCCCATTTGAAGCTGGATTGTCGGAAGATCGGCATCCTGCCGCCCCTTCACGCCGTCCGCTTACCGGGTCGGCTTGCCCGGAGGGTTGTCGCTCTTGAAGACGTCGCGGTTGATCTGGACGTACTGCTTGAGACTCGCGGGAACGTCTTCCTCGGGGAAAATTGCTGTAACCGGGCACTCCGGCTCGCACGCGCCGCAGTCGATACACTCATCCGGGTGGATGAAGAGCTGATCGGGTCCTTCGTAGATGCAATCCACGGGACAGACGTCAACGCACGCCTTGTCCTTCGTGTTGATGCATGCTTCAGTGATTACATAAGGCATTGGATCTTTTTGGAAGTTTCGCGGTTCGAATTCCTAAGTTAGACGAGGCTTCCCGAATATCAACCGCGCGCGCAACGCGGCCGGAGTCACCGGTTGACGACTCTAAGGGCGAAGACGACAGCGACGCCGAGGACGACCAACAACATGACGAGCGCCATGCGCTGCCTCTGCCTCCGTACCGCCGACCAGACTTCTTCGTCGAGATAATAGCGCCCCGGCTCCGCTTCCCGAATCACTGCTCTTTCGCGCAGCCGGTTGAGCGCATTCTCGGAAAAGAGCCCGATCTCCTCGAATCCGCGGGCAGTCGCGGGGGACGTCGCGCCGACGGCGCGGAAATCGTCCACGACTTCTCTTTCCTGCATCCTCATTACTGCAATCGCTCCGGCGGCCATCGCTCCTCCTCTTTAGGCAGTCTACCGTCGCCACGCCGGCGGAGCGCCGGGCTTCGGCTTCAGATCCAGATTTCTCTTGTAAAGTGTAGCCGTTCGGCCGATGACCTGTATCACGTCGGCACCCGTCGACAGCGCCAGCGCTTCGGCGACTTCCTTCGGCTTCACGTTCGCCTGCTTGGCGAGCTTGACCTTCACCAGCTCCCGCGTGCGCAGCGCATCCTCGAGCGAAGCGATGACGGAAGGCGACAGTCCGCCGTGTCCGACGTGCACAGTCGGATCGAGATGATGCGCTTCCGCCCTCAGCTCTGCCCGCTCACTGCCCTTCAATCGCCCTCCCGGCTCGCAGCATGAACGGACGGACGTCAATCGGCGTGCCGTTCCACCAATCGCGGCGGCCATTCTCCTTGCGCATCGCCTGGAAGTGGAGATGCGGAGTGTCGGGCGGCGCATTCCCGCTCGTTCCGACGTAGCCGAGCACGTCTCCCTGACGGACATCGCGCCCGACCGTCATCGCGTCGGAATAGTGATCGAGATGCGCGTAGTAAAAAACATAGCGCTTGTCGGAATCGACCTGATAAATCGTTATTCCACCCAGCGTGTTCTGCGACATCCGCATGATCGTGCCGTCGGCGGCGGCGAGCACCGGCGTCCCGCGCGGTGCGAGGATGTCCTGCGACTTGTGAATGCGAACCCCGTCTCGCCGCTCGTAAAAAGTGTCGGGGAGTCGCGCCGGATCGATACCGGCCACAGGAACCATCAACGGATGTTCAGTGAAGTACTCGGAGTCCGCGGCTGCGTAGCGTGGCGGTAGAACCGGATTGATGATGTCATCGGGAGTCTGCGGCGTCTGCGTCGGCAGCGGAGCCGGGGCGGGCTTGACGTTCGGCTCGAACGCCCCCGCGCAGGCGACACCGGAGGCGACTGCCAACACTGCACTCCATCTGCGAGCCGACGCGAACGTCGCGGTGACCAATCTCTACAAAAGCCGGGTCAGCTCGCCGCGCCGGCGAGCTGCGACGATTCCATTGCTTTGAGCTCCGCCTGCTCACGGGCCAACGCGGCGATTCCTTCTTCAATGGTCTTTGAGTGATGCATCGAGCAGAACTTGGGACCGCACATACCACAGAATTCTGCGCTCTTGAAGTACTCGGCTGGCAGCGTCTCGTCATGGTACTCGCGCGCGCGATCAGGGTCGAGCGACAAACGGAACTGCTCGTTCCAGTCGAAGTTGTACCTCGCGCGTGACAGTGCGTCGTCGCGGTCTCGCGCACCCTTTCGTCCGCGGGCGACGTCGGCCGCGTGGGCAGCGATCTTGTACGCGATCACTCCCTGTCTAACGTCTTCCGCGTTGGGCAGTCCGAGGTGCTCCTTTGGTGTGACGTAGCAAAGCATGTCCGATCCGAACCAGCCGATCATCGCCGCGCCGATCGCGCTCGAGATGTGGTCATAGCCGGGCGAGATGTCCGTCACCAGCGGGCCGAGCGTGTAGAAGGGCGCGTCGCTGCAGACCTCTTTCATCCGCCGGACGTTCATCTCGATCTGGTCCATCGGTATGTGGCCCGGTCCCTCGACCATGACCTGAACGTCGCGCTCCCACGCTCTGCGCGTGAGCTCTCCGAGTGTGTCGAGCTCGGCGAACTGCGCGCGGTCGCTTGCGTCCGCGAGGCAGCCGGGACGAAGACTGTCGCCGAGCGAGATCGTGACGTCGTAGTAGCGGAGAATGTCGAGCACGTCGTCATAGCGCTCGTAGAGCGGATTCTGCTTCCGGTGGTGCATCATCCACACGGCGTGCAGCGATCCGCCGCGGCTGACGATGCCGGTGATTCGCCCGTGCACGAGCGGCAGATGCTCGATGAGAATTCCCGCGTGGAGCGTCATGTAGTCGACGCCCTGCTTCGCCTGGTGCTCGATCATTTCGAGCAGATCGTTGGCGGTGAGCTCTTCGAGCTCCTTGTCCCACTTTCCGTCGGGCCCGCCCTGCACCGCCTGATAAATCGGGACCGTACCGATCGGAACTGGCGAATCGGCTATGATCGCGCAACGAATCCCGTCGATGTTGCCGCCGGTCGAAAGGTCCATTACGGTATCCGCGCCGTACTTGATCGCCGTCGCGAGCTTTTCGAGCTCGCCGTTCACGTCGGAGGAAACCTGCGAGTTTCCGATGTTGGCGTTGATCTTTACCTTCGCGACCTTGCCGATTGCCATCGGCTCAAGCGCGCCGGCAAGGTGATGAAGGTTGGCGGGTATGATCAGGCGCCCGATCGCGATCTCGTCGCGGACTGTCTCGGGGGCCAGCTCTTCGCGCTCGGCGACGAAGCGCATCGCATCGGTGATCTCGCCCCGACGCGCGTAGTGCATTTGCGTGCGTGCTTCCATTGTCTCGACTCCCTACGCCGGTATTAGCCGGATCAGGTTCTGAGGGACTTTCTCAGCCGCCGGGCCTCGTGCGCAGGCGGCACCCCTGTCTGACTTAATAGTAATCGCGGTGATCAATGATACGCACTTCGGCTTGTCAAACCCTGTCACCCTTTGGGCACCGTCCCTGGTTGGTAAAACTCTCTGACAAGCCTATTAAGCCGCGACTCAAGTTCTCTCGTTTCCTTGCGAAGGCGCTCAATATGCTGCGGTGATTTTGCTAGCCCAACCTGCAAGGCCATTGAGGATAGCGCTTTAACCAATGCTTCGATGCTGTGAACCGAGTCGAGATCCTTTTTCTTAGATCGATCAGGAAGGCGAATGGGTAGCAATTCAATGAATTGTTTGCTGTAAGCGTAGTAGCCATTCTGAAAACGGCTGCTTCGCGTTCTCAACAACTCATCAATGAGTTCCGAATTCAATATCCCACACAGATATTCCAGGGATAGCCCAAGTGAGGACTTAAGAGTAAGACCATAACCACCGCCACCACCGCCGCCGCTCCCAACGAAATAGTGACCGTTTCTATCTATGACATAAGAGGCTTCTTTGGCGAGGCTCGGCGTCAGAATCTTGTCGCATGCCATCTTGGAAAGGCTTTGAGAACGACCGAACGCATACCAATTTGGCAGCCCTTTCCACTTACCCCGCTCTCGCTGTTCTAGCGTCGTCTTAACCGCACCTAAGTACTTCCACGTCTTCGGGTACTGAAGCGCCATCTCCTTTGGCGACAAAAGTGTAGCCGAATTTCCGTTAATCACGTACGGGAACAGCATCACTCTGTTTACGTCGTGGATTTCGTAACGCGAGAGATTAAGACTACCTTTGACCAAAGGGTGGAGGAGCCCTGGTTCTAATTGGTGGAGGCTTTGCGTTGCGTCTGAAAAGTATTGTGACTTTTTGGGCGTTAGCAGAAAAACGCCATCAGCTCCTGTAATCAAGCCTTGAAATATCCCCTCACAAACCTCATTGAGCGGTACAGTCGACTCGAAATTGTGGTTTGACCGGAGCGCGCTGAGTGCCCACGGTGCCTTTCCAAATTCTGCTGCGCTGACGAAAAAACTATCGTCGGATTCTGATGGCCATTCCCGAAGATCCTTGACGAGCGATATCTCTGCCCGTTGGTTCTCCTGAGTTGTCGCAAAAATGAGATTTGTATAAATAGTTGCACCGGCGAAGATCTGTTGGTCACCGAAATCAACAATCTTGTGCAAGCGGCTCCCCACGGAAAGCAGTCTTCGAACTGACTCACCGTACTGAGTCAGAGCGAATTTGTTCGGTACGATGTATCCTAGGCGACCTCTTTCACTCAATAGTTCGAGGCCGCGCTCGATAAAGAGAGAGTAAATGTCGAAGTTCCCTTTTCTCGCGGTTTCATAATGAGCTGTGAAGAAGTCGGTCTCTTCGGGCCGTAACTCGCGTAACGATTGGACCCTGATATAGGGAGGGTTTCCGACAACCACGTCGAATGTCGGTGGGTGTCCATCCAGCGTGAACTGAGCCCAATCGAAGGCATTCACCCGTGCAGTTACCTCGGAATCAAAGGCAAAGAGGTCCTGTGAAAGAATGTTGGGGTCGATCAAACTGTTTCCGCATTTGATATTTCCATCGAGATCCGGCAACGCCCTTTCGTGAAACAAGTGGAACTCCCGCTGGAGCGTCTGGTCGCTCTCTCCCTCCAGCACCTTCAGCAGCAGCGACAGCTTCGTCACCTCGACGGCCTGGTAGTCGATGTCCACTCCGAAGATGTGCGCGAGCAGAATCCGCTTCCGCTCCGCCGTCGTCAGCCGCCACACGCCGCCCGCGCCCTGATATAGCACCGGCGACTTTCCCTTCGCGTGCTTTTCCGCTCCCTCTTTCACATAGGCGTCGCGGTACCATTCGAGCAGATACTGATACGCCTGGAGCAGAAACGTTCCCGATCCGCAGGCAGGATCGAGAACGCGGATCGGACCGTCCTTCCCGCCGGCAACCTGCTTCGGAGTTTTCCCCTCGAGCAGCGGACCAAGCGTGTGCTTCACGATGTAGTCGACGATGTATGTGGGCGTGTAATAAACTCCGCCCGCCTTCTTTACCTCCGGCTTCTCCTCGACTTTCGCCTGATGCCCGGCGGTAAGGCGGATGACCTTTCCGAGAAACTGCTCGTAAACCTGGCCGAGTATGTCGGCGGGGAGCGCGGAGAAGACGTAAGGGCTCTCGGGATAGTAGAGCGACCGCAGGATGTCGCGAAGCACCGCGTCGCCGATCTCGAGATTTGGCGTGAGCGCGTCGGGAGCAGCGGTGCGGCCTTTCTCCTGTGAGAAGTGGAACAGGCCGGAGTTGTACTTCCGGTCCGCCTTCCGGAACAGCTCGACGAGCCGCGGATACACCTCGGCGCCATTGCTCGTCGCGAGGAGCATCTGATACTCCTCGATGCCCCGGTCCTCGCATATCCGGAGGAACACGATCCTGTCGATCGTTGCCTGAACCGCGAAATTCAGCTCGGCCTGGGTCAGATCCCGGTTTCGCGTCGCGATGTTGCGTGCCAGCTCGTCGCGCCACTTCTCGATCTGCGCGAGGAAATCCTCGTCCACCGTCGTCGTGCCGCGCTTCTTCTTCGCCGTCTCGGCGTATTTGTCGAACGAGCCCTTGAGAACCGCTTCCTTGCTGAAAATGCCGGCGATCTCGTCCCACTTTTCGACGTAGTCGGAGTAGCGGATCGAGATGATGCGCGCGGCAGATGCCTTGTCCTTCGCCGAGGGCTTGACGCGCGTGTCGTAAACGCTGAGCTCCTCGAAATCGGTCAGCACGGAGAGCGGGAGCTTCTCCGACCACGCGTAGCTCCGAAGCTGGAATGCCGGCTCGGGATCGCTTGCGATATCGACCACCGGCCGCTTGGCTTCGAGAAAAAACTTTCTCACTCCGCCGATGCGAAAGCAGTAGTCGGGCGCCTTGTTGTATACGCTCGAGCTGAGCTTTATCGCATCCTCGTGAATCACTTCCTTGTACTGCTCGGCGAAGCCCTGCTCGTTGTCCATGTCCCATCCGAGTGCCTTCCACATCGGGTCGATGAACTCGCGGCGGAGCTGGGTCTCCCTATATGAGGGATGCGTGTACGAGTCGTGCTGCTCGGAGAAGCGAGCTACGAGAGCGTGGATCGTTGGCGGCACAATCAAATTCTTGCCGTCAGCCATTCGAGGGGAGGGTTCGCGGGTGGAAGTTGAGTCGAGTTGCCGGTGCCGGTTGCCTCCGTCGCAGCCTCATTCTAGCTTAACGACGAGTGTCTCAAGTATCACACATTCCGTTGGTGGAACGCCATCCAGTCACTGATCGACCGTCGCGAAGCTCCATCCTACCCTTTGGCCGAAGCCGCCCGCTATCTGCGGCTTCCACCGGCCACTCTCCGCTCCTGGGTAATTGGCGGAACGTATGCGACAGGAGCGGGCCGTGCGGAGTTCAAGCCGATACTCCGACTCCCCGGAGGGTCGAGATCGGAGCTCTCCTTCAATAATCTTGTCGAAGCTCACGTTCTTCGGGCACTACGAACGGACCATCGCGTCAAACTGCAGGCGGTTCGTGATTCCCTTCGCTACGCGGAAAGGGAACTCGGAATAAAACGGCTGCTCCTCAGCTCGGAGCTTCGCACGAATGCCGGGGCGCTTTTTCTTGATAGATACGGGGAGCTCATCGAGCTCTCGAGTTCCGGGCAACTGGCAATGCGACGCCTCCTCGAAGCCTATCTGAAACGTGTTGAATGGGATAAAGCGAAGATTCCTGTTCGGCTCTACCCATTTGTCAGAAGCGATTCTATGGAAGGGCCAAAACCGATTGTGATCGACTCCGCGATCGCATTTGGCCGGCCGATTATTGCCCGGAAGAGCGTTTCGACGGCTGTCATCGTTGACCGCATGGATGCTGGAGAGTCGGTCGCTGAAATCGCGAAGGATTACGATCTCACACAACAGGAAGTCGAGGAGGCCGTGGTCTACGAGCGCGCTGCGTGACCTCTGTCTTTTTTACCGATCGAGATCTTGGTCGAAAATTCCCGGAAATACTTCGCAGAGCTGGCATCGCCGTAGAAGCTCACGCCGACCACTTCACCGACAATGCCCTGACGAGGAGTGGATAGAGGAGGTAGGCCGTCACGGGTGGATTGCCGTGACTCATAACCGGCCGAGAATCGAGCGTTTTGTTGTCAGGCAGGCGCGTCCCTTCATCGCAAAGATTTATTTACCCCCTCCCGCTGAGCTACTTCGCAATCCGGACGCTCCTGGACGCATAATACCCTGGGATAAGCCTTAGCTCAGTTTTTCACCTTGAATTAGCCTTCGTGACGCCCTAAGGTCAAAATCGGATCGATTTCTTACCTTAGCCCTGCCGGCATGATCCTTTGAGAGCCGCATCGCCTGAATAAACGGATGCCTCGTTTCGAAATCTTGTCTTTTCCGAAATCCCGGAACGTCCTACTATTTACTTGCTCGCAAGTGGGCCGCGGGGGTGGCGCGCGCCCGGATAATCTCCCCCTCCGAAGGAGAAGAGAATGGCTATCAACACGCAGAAATGGGTCGTCGGTGGCGTAGTTACAGGCATTGTCATGAACGTGATCGACTTCCTTGTGAACAAGTTCGTGTTCGGCGCGCGCTATGTGGCCGAGTTGAACGCGTTCAAGGCCGGACTTGGCGACACGGCGATGGCAGGAAACGCTGTGTGGGTATACGTGGTCTTCGACCTGATCATCGGCCTCGCGCTGATCTGGACGTACGCGGCCATGCGCCCACGCTTCGGACCCGGCTTCAAGACGCTCGCCTATGCGGCGATTCTCTTCTGGGTGCTGTTCAGCATTGCGTATTACGGCTACATGCAGATGGGGATGATGTCGTCCGGACTCTGGTGGCAGTTCGGCCTCGTCGGACTGATCAATCTCCTGATCTCCGGCGCGATCGGAGCCCGCCTTTATTCGGAGGACGCCGTAGCGCCGTAACGGCAGCAAAAGCGGCCGACAGTTTTTTTCACCGCCCTCGCTCCGTCTCGGAGCGGGGGCGCGTGTTTTAGATTCCAGGCATGAAGAAAATGCTCGGCTTCATCGGCGCGACAGTCGGCGGCTACGCAGGCTGGGCGCTCGGCGCGCGATTCGGGACGATGACCGCATTCATCATCAGCATCATCGGAACCGGCATCGGCATTTACGCGGGAAATCGAACAGCATCGAACTACGAGTTCTAAAGAAAAAAGCCCGCTGTCTCCAGCGGGCTTTTTATTTCTCCAGCGCTATGCGCTCGATCAGGACGTCGTCACAGTGATTGCCTGATTCAGTCTCAGCGTTATTCTCCCGCCGCTCGGCACACATCCATCAACCGGAGTCTTCACCGAGGCGACGATCGCGCCAGCAGCCGCACCGGCCGCAGCGCCGATGACGGTGGATTTCGTCTTGTGACCGAAGATTTGTCCGGCGATTGCTCCGATGGCGGCGCCTGTCGCAACCTTGCGAGCATCGTCGCCTCGCGTCGCATCACGCACCTTGTCCACCTGCGCGTACATAACGTCGGAGCTCAGCGGATAAGTCTTTCCGTTGAAGCCGATCGATCGCGGAACCAACTCGAGCTCGATGTTGTCGTTGGGCCCGGTGCTGCGCTTCACGGCAGTGATCTCGAGCACGACCGTCGCGCCGGCGGGAATCGAGACGCCGTTGCTTCCCTCGACCGCTTCGGCGACGTTCGCGGTGAACCGGTCGCCAACCGCGTTCGTGTTCGTGCAGACGCGCTGGCCGGAGTAAAGCGAAATCGAAGATCCACCGGCGATGACGCCCATCAGTGGCGCACTGGCGCCGGTGTTCTGCGCGACGGTGTTGCCATTCTCGGTGACGTTGGACGGCTTCTCGGGTGCAACCGGCTGCGCAACGGGACGCGCGGCGCGACGGATCGGTCCGCGCGGCGTGAGAATCTCCGCTGGAGTGCGCGCGACCTTCACCGGCGCGGGCACGACTGTATCCTGCGAGGGGACGTCCTTGAGCTGCGGCTGCGCCAGCGTGTCGGTGTTGGCGAGCGCAAGATCGCGGTTCAGCGAGCTGTCCTGCGCCAACACGTCGTCGTTCTTCTTGTCCTGGCATGCGGCCAGAGAAAGCGTGAGCAGAGCGAGACTGCGGAATGCGGATCGGGCGAATTTATTTGTCATTTTCTGGATTACGGGTATGTGCTCTCAAAACGAGTAAACGAGTAACGAGTAACGAGTAACGCGGTCCAGATGCGTTTACTCGTTACTGGTGATTTGTTGCCGCTACCATCCCACCGGAATCCCGCCAATCCTGCCGGGAAAGCGCTGGTTGATCTGAATCGAGCCGCCGTTTCGTCTTCCCCTGCGTCCGTCCGTTCTCGGATCGCACGTATCCATTCCGCCGCCACCGACCACCGCTCCGCGCAGAACCGCGCCGAGAATGGTGCCGATTACTTCACCCGTACTCGGGCCCCTCGAAACGCTGCCCGTGTTGCCGCCCGGATACGAAACCGTCTGCGGCGTCGGACGCGGAGAAACCGGAGGTGCCG
>Ga0137373_10001108_pt1 | contig 28774 bp, 28 predicted proteins | sample SagtaG_5_FD_104912 | JGI IMG/M metagenome (GOLD analysis project Ga0137373, IMG submission 104912) | Vadose zone soil microbial communities from Sagehorn Ranch, Mendocino, California, USA - Sage1_R_80_16 metaG | ecosystem: Environmental > Terrestrial > Soil > Vadose zone | place: USA... | reverse complement strand
GCGGCAGGGCGGCCCGCCAGGGCGGATACGCGACGATCCGCCGCACCCGCTCGACGTACGCCGCGCGATCGAGCCGGGGGGCCGCGGGATCGAAGCGGGCGAACTGGAAGAACTGGCGCGCGCTCCTGGCCAGCACGAAACAGTAATGCGCATAGAGGTCGTCGCGGTCGGGGTTCTTGGCGGCGATATCGTTCCGGAACGCGAACGTGTCGCGCGCGATCGAGAAGCCCGGAACCGTCAGTGACGCGTCGGCCGGGGGAAGGGGCGAGGCCGGCGGCGCCGAGGCGCAAGCGGTCGCGAAGGTCACGACCAATGCGCCGACGAGGAGACGACTGAGCGCGCCGTGTGAGACCGCCGTTCGACGCAGGGCCGCGATGACAGTCACGCCTCTCTAAGCTTAAGGCCACATGCGCGATCGTCAAAGTGGCAGCTCGTAGTGATGGAAATCGGCGAAGCCGGGCATGCTATCCTCGCGGTGATCTGCCGCATGCCGGACGTGATCACGGAGCTCTACCGCATCTTCTACGACGGCGTGCTGAGCCGGTTGCCGGAACCGCGCGCCGTGGCGTTCGGCCAGACGCTGCTGCGCACGCTTCCCATCGATCGAGTCGGAAGGTTCCGGCTCGACGACCCCCGCCTGCGGACCACGCTCGGCGGCGTGCCCCTTCCGAACCCTTTGATCTTCGCCGCGATGTATTACGACGTCCGGATTCTGTCGCGCCTCATGGGCCTCGGGTTCGGCGCCGTGACCGCCAAGACCATCACGCGGGAGCCGCGGCCCGGGCATCCCGAGCCGAACCTGGCGCGCGTGCGCACGGCGGCCGGGCCCGGTCTGGTCAACTGCAATGGGTTTCAGAACCCGGGCGTCGACCGCTTCCGGCGCGACGTCGCGACGCTCACACACCGGGTCCCGCTGATCGTCAGCGTGGCGGGCGAATCGGCCGAGGATTATCTGGCGCTCGCCCAGGTCCTGGCGCCCTTCGGCGATCTCGTGGAGTTCAACATCTCTTCGCCGAACACGAAGCTCGTGTACGCGTGGAGCACGCGCCCGCAGGAGCTCACGGCCCTGCTCCGAGCGGCGGCTCGCGTCGTGCCGAAGCCGCTCATCCTGAAGCTTTCGCCGGACTTCGCCGACGTGAACGAAGCGGAGATCATCCCCGCCGCGCTCGCGGCCGGCGTGGGCATCGTCAACTACGGCAACACCCGGCGGATCGAGGATCCGCGCTTGTCGCAGGGCGTGGGCGGCCTGTCGGGCCCGGAGATCTTTCCGGCGACGCTCGCGAATCTCCGGCGCACGCGCGCACGCTTCGGCGACGCCCTCGAGATCATCGCGACGGGCGGCGTGGACGCGCCGGACAAGGCCGTGACGCTCTTGCGCGAGGGCGCCACCGCGATCGGATGCTTCACGGGCTTCATCACACGCGGCCCGAGGCTCGCTCGCGGGATTCTGGAATCCGTGCTCGCCATGCGAGCGCGCTGAGGCGCCCCGAACAATCCACGACCTTGTCCACATGTCCACCGCCGTCCACAGGCCACGAAATCACACGGTGGGGCGGCCTCTCGCGAGCGAGAGGCTAAAAAGTGACGGTCTGTTCGTCCACAGCAACGACGTGGGAAAAATATTGCCGATCGACGCGGCGACATCTCGGGAAAGACACGCAGGCGCGCATTCGGCGCGGCGAAACGAAGCCTTGACACTCCGATCGTGCCGCTCGTAACTTGTGCGCGCCCATGGTGAGCCCGCGATGCCGACCGCAGTTGACTGACCGCACACGCTGAGGGGACGACGACCGATGGACGCCAGCCGAAAGCCACTCGCCAAGGTCGAGGGTCGACGACGCATGCGAATGAGCGGGGTCACCGTGGCGTGGCGGGGAACGCCCAACCTCGATGACTGGGTGGCGTACATCGTCAACGGGACGCGCTCGAAGAAGCTGATCCTCGCGGATCACGCGTCGGAGCGGAAGGTCAAGACGCTGATGTCGCGGCTGCAGACGCTCTCGCGCAAGGAAATCGACAAACTCGCCAAGGGATAGGCTCGCCTCCTCGCAGGGTCAGAGGAGGCCGCGCTGGGCGAAGCTGACGAAGCGTCCGCGGCCGATGATGACGTGGTCGTGGATCCGGAGGTCGAGGAGGCGGGCGCAGTCGGCGAGCTGACGGGTGAGGCGGATGTCTTCGCGGCTCGGGGTCGGGTCGCCGCTCGGGTGGTTGTGCAGGAGGATCACCGAGGCGGCGGACTCGAGGATGGCCGGCTTGAAGACTTCCCGCGGATGGACGAGGCTGGCCGACAGCGTCCCCTCGGAGACGACGCGATCGCGGAGCAGCCCGTTCTGGGTGTCCAGCAGCGCGATCCGGAAGACCTCGCGCTTGAGATCCTCCATCAGGGGCCCGAAGGCGACGTAGACCTCTTCCGGCCCCGACAGCACCAGGCGCTGGCCCGGCGTGCGCGCGCGAAGGCGGCGAGTCAGCTCGAACGCCGCGGCCAGCCGCGCCGCCTTCACGGGCCCGATCCCCGCCACGCCGGCGAGCTCGGTCACCTCGCGCGAGGCGATCTCGGCCAGCGAGCCGTAGGTCGCCAGGACCTCGCGCGCCACGTCGACGGCGCTCCGCCCGCGCGTGCCCGATCCGAGCTGCAGCGCGAGGAGCTCGGAATCGGCGAGCGCGCCGGGGCCATTCGAGTACAGACGCTCGCGCGGCCGCTCGCCCTCGGGCCATCGTTCGATCATGGCTCTCTCTACGCCGTCGCCCACGGAGGCGTCAATGCGCCGGTTCGGATACGCCTGTCCGTCGGCCGTGGCGGCGGCCGCGGGCCTCGGCGTCGCGGTCAGGCGCCGGGACGGGTCACGGTGATCGTGCGGGGCTCGTCGCCGAGGCCGTCGATGTGGACGGTGATCGTGCGTGGGGGCAGGAGTGCGGTGATGCGGTCGGCCCATTCGATGATGGTCACGGCCTCGTCGTCCATGAGCTCCAGCAGTCCGATGTCGATCAGCTCGGCGGGGGTCGAGATGCGGTAGGCGTCGACGTGGTGGACGGGGAGGCGGCCGCGGTAGTCGTTGACGAGGACGAAGGTGGGGCTGGTCGCGCGGGTCGTCACGCCGAGCCCGTGGACGAGTCCCTGGACGAAGCAGGTCTTGCCCGCCCCGAGCTCGCCGATGAGCGCGACGACCGCGCCGGGACCGAGCGTTTGCGCGAGCCGCTCGCCCGCGGCCTGCGTGTCGTCGGGACCGGCACTCGTGAGCTTGTCGGCGGCCATCGGGCGGGCGATCAGCCGCGAAGGGCGGCGAAGGCGTCGGGCAGCGCTTCGACGAGATCGCCGGCGACGAGCGATTCCTCGCCGAGGCGCGCGGCGGCGAGATCGCCGGCCAGGCCGTGCAGATAGACCGCGGCGACGACGGCATCCGTCGCTTCCATCCCCCGGGCGAACAGCGCGCCGAGGATGCCCGTCAGCGCGTCGCCGGTGCCCCCGCTCGCCATCCCCGGGTTGCCGGTGGGATTCAGGAAGGCGCGGCCGTCGGGAACGGCGACGACGGTCGTCGCGCCCTTGAGCGCAACGTGCACACCGTACGTGGTCGCGACGCCGCTCGCCGCGCCCACACGATCGCGCTGCACCTCGGCGATCGTGACGCCGAGCAGTCGCGCCATCTCACCGGGATGAGGCGTGAGACAGCGCGGCGCGGGGGCCCCGCGCAGCAGCTCGAGGCGGGCGGCGAGCGCCGTGAGCGCGTCGGCGTCCAGGACGAGCGGACGGTCGAGCGCGCCAGCGAGGCCTCGTGCGAGGTCCTGCGTCTCGGCGTCGGTCCCGAGGCCGGGACCGACCGCGGCCGCGTCCCGTGCCCCCGCCAGCTCGAGCACCCGCTCGCGGGCTCTGAGGGCCACGCTGCCGACCGCGGTCTCGGCGAGCGGCTCCGTCATCGACTCCACGACCAGCCCGGCGACCACCGGCTGCTGGCTCGCGGCGGTGGCCACGGTGACGAGACCGGCACCCGCGCGCATCGCCGCCCGCGCGGCAAGCGCGGCGGCGCCCGTCTTGCCGAGCGAGCCGCCGACGATCAGCAGGTGGCCGTACGTGCCCTTGTGCGCGTCGCGCGGCCTCGGCGGAAATCGCGCGGCGACGTCGGCGCGCTCGATGAGCCAGAGCCGGATCCCCCGCGCGAGCTCCGTCTCGGGAATGCCGATGGGCACGACGGTCACGCGCCCGGCGAAATCGGGGCCGGGCGGCGTCACGAGCCCGTACTTGAGTCCGGCGAACGTCAAGGTGACGGTGCCACGGACGGCCGGCCCGCTCGGTGCGCCGCCGTCGGCAGGAAGGCCCGAGGGGATGTCGAGGGCGACCACGGGGCGGCCGCTGGCGTTGATGCCCTCGATCAGGGCCGCGGTGAGTCCGGTCGGCGCGCCGCGAGCGCCGGTGCCGAGGAGCGCATCGACGACGACGTGGGCATCCGCCATGCGCGAGGCCGCGCGTATGGCGTCTTCGACCACGATCGGACGCACACCGGACCGGCGCAGCGCCGCGAGCTTGGATGCGGCGTCACCGCCGATCTCGTCGGCACGCGCGGCGAGCAGGACCTCGGGGTGATGTCCCCGGCGCTTCAGCCACCGGGCGACGACGAAGCCATCCCCCCCGTTGCCGCCCTTGCCGCAGACGATCGCCACCCGCGCGCCATTTCGGGGCGCGCCGAGCGCGGGGAGCATCTCCATCAGGGCCGCGGCCGCGCCCCGTCCCGCCTCCTCCATCAGCGTCCCGCCGGGGATCGCCAGCTCGGCGATCGCACGGCGGTCGAGGTTCCGCATCTCGGCCGCCGTGAACACCGGACGCACGGCTATCTCGCGATGGGAAGCGGCAGCGCGATCGCCTGGAGGAGGAAATCCGAGAGGATCAGCGTGTAGAGCTCGCGGCCGTCCTGGCGGGCGACCCGCGGCAGCTCGATGTGCAGCGCGCGCTGCGGCAGGCGCAGGATGCCGGCCCGCTTGGCGCCCGATGCGCTGTACACAAGGGCGTCCGCCGGCTCCACGCGGACATCGAGCCGTGTCGCGCCCGGCCGGGCGCGCAGATGCGCGTCGCGTACCAGCTCGAGGAGCGCTCGCAGCTTGGCGGCCTGCTCGGCGTCCACGCCGACGGTCGCGATCTCGATCCGATCCCCGGCCTCACGGCGATTGTTGCCGTGGATCTCCGTGTAGAAGCGCAGCGGCCCCTGCGCCGCCTCGCGCACGCCACGCTCGTAGGCCTCGTACACCGACCGGGCGACCTCGGTGCCGGTGTCCTCGCTCACCGGACGCCCGGGAACACCCTCGACCGGACGATTGACCTGATAGCGCCGGCTCGGGCCCACGCGCGAATCGGCCTCGACGTTGAAGCCCGTCGCCACGACGAGCCCGAACCCCGTTCGCCTCGCGATCTCCGCCGCCATCTCCCCCGTCCCGATGTCCGACGTCCCGTGCGGCGCCGCCACCACGACCCCCGGCCGCCCCACCCGCGTCGCGATGTTCCCCCGCGCCAGGGTCCCATCGAGCACCACGGGCCGCGTCGTGCATCCCACGAGAAGTACCGCCGCGGCCGCTACTCCGGGAACGTGTCGAAGTAACCGCCCTTCGCGCGCGGGCTTTGCCCGCGCGACCGAGCTGGGGGGAGGCAGGGAGGAGCGCGCCGTCAGGCGCGCGACGACCGATTGCAGTGCGAGGTGAGCCGAGCCCTTCAATGATCGAAATCGGGGGGCGAAGCCCCCCTCCGAGCTCATGCGGAGCCCCCCTCCGAGTCGGAAATCAACATCGCCTGGGCAAGCGCGTAGTCGCCGTCGTGGGTCAGCGCGAGCAGCATCCGGCTGCCGCCGCGGGCGCGACCGATCTCGCGCGATCGACCACGCAGCACGAGGGTCGGCGCCTGGCCGCGCTCGCGCTGGACCTCCAGCTCCGACCAGCGGATGCCGAAGCGGAGGCCGGTACCGAGCGCCTTGAGGCCCGCCTCCTTGGCGGCGAATCGCGCGGCGAAGTGAGGCACGGGGTCGCGGCGGGATCGGCAGTAGGCGATCTCCTGGGCGGTGAAGATGCGATGGAGGAACCGATCCTCCCAGCGCTCGATCACCTCGCGCATCCGGCTGATGCGGACGACGTCGATGCCGATGCCCCGGACCGTCACGCGGCGCCGATCTGTGCGCGCACCACGCCGGCCAGCTCGTCGGCCATGGCGCGAATCCTCCCGCCGTCCGCGCCCTCGATCATGATGCGGGCCAGCGATTCCGTGCCCGAATAGCGGATGAGGATCCGGCCCGAGCCGTTCATCTCGTGCTCGAACGATCGCACCCGCTCGGCGAGCCCCGTCACCGAGTCGAAGGGCGGCTTGTTGCGGACGGGCACGTTGACGAGCACCTGCGGGAACTTCCGCATGCAGCGCGCGAGCGTCTCGAGATCCTGTCCGGTCTCCCGCATCACGGACAGGAGGGCGAGCGCGGACAGGGTGCCGTCGCCGGTGGGCGCGTGGTCGAGGAAGAGCAGGTGGCCCGACTGCTCGCCACCCAGGTTGGCGCCGATCCGCTGCATCTCCTCGGTCACGTACCGGTCGCCGACCTGGGTCTTGACGATCTCGAGACCCGCCGAGCGCAGCGCCTCGTCGAGCCCGAGATTGGCCATGACGGTCGTCACCACCACATGGCCCTGCAGGCGCCCGCGGGCGGCCAGATGCCGGGCGGCGATGGCCAGCACATAGTCGCCGTCCCGAATCTCGCCCGTGTGATCCACCGCGATGAGGCGATCACCGTCACCGTCGAAGGCGAAGCCGACGCTCGCGCCGATGGCCTTCACGCGCCGCGCGAGGGCCTCCGGATGCAGCGCGCCGCAGCCCGCGTTGATGTTGGTCCCGTCCGGGCGACAGGCGATGGTGATCACGCGGGCGCCGAGCCGACGCAGCAGGCGGGGCGCCACGCGGTAGGTGGCACCGTGGGCGCAGTCAACGGCGATCGTCATGCCCCGCAGATCGAGCGGGAAGCACCGGCAGAGGTACTCGACGTAGTACGCCTCCGCGCGATCGTAGCGGATCAAGCGGCCGATCGCGGCCCCGCGGGCCTGGGACGCAACGTCCGTCCCATCCAGCCGCGCCTCGATCTCGTCCTCCCACGCATCGGGAAACTTGCGGCCTCCGGCGGAGAAGAGCTTGATCCCGTTGTCCTGGAAGGGGTTGTGCGAGGCCGACAGCACGATGCCGCCGTCAGCGTCGAGAGCCCGCGTGAGCAGCGCAATCGCCGGGGTCGGCAGCACGCCAACGGCGTAGCAGTCGCCGCCGGCCGAGAGAATCCCGGCCACGAGCGCCGACTCCAGCAGCGGCCCCGAGCGGCGGGTGTCGCGCCCGATCACGAGCCGGGCGCGCTCGACGCCGCGCTCGGCTTGCAGCGTGGCCACGAGCTCACGCCCGACACGGTAGACGAGCTCCGGTGTCAGCGGCGGCTCGTTGGCGACTCCGCGGATGCCGTCGGTGCCGAAGAGAGCCGTCACCTCGGCGATCCCTCCGGCTGGAGGCTTGCGGCGCCCGCGGCCCGAATGTCCACCGTGACCTGCACCTTACCGTCGTTGACTGGAGACACGGCATCGGGAAGCGCGAGCCCCACGCTGCGGGTCACGCTGCTGCGGCGTCCCGCCACGTCGACGGGCGCCGTCTGCACCGTGTCTCGGGTCTCGATTGTAGAACGAGGACCCTTCACCTGGACAGCAATTGGGTCGACCCGGATGCCCGCGACCCGGTGCCCGGCGGCCGGCGTGCCCCGCACGACGGGGACGATGCGCAGCGTGGCTTCGGAAACCCGCGCGAGGTGCACTCGAAGCCGGGCCGGCGCGACCCGGCGGACCCTGATGCCGACCGGGGTCTGAACGTTGCCGCTCGACAGGGCGACGAGCCCCTCCCCTTCGCCGGCGGCCGTCAGATCGACCCGGACGCGCACGGCGTCCGGACGGAAGCGCGAGACGGCCCAGCGGGCGACGGCGACCTCGACATCCGCGGTCTCGCGCGGCGCATCCGTGAGGACGAGATCACGATCGAGCCCCACGTACTCGATGGGGACGGCCAGGGAGACGAGTCCCCGATCGCCGGTGACGACGACCGCCCAGACCGTGGCCGCGATGGCCACCGCCAGGAGCTTGAGCGCCCAGTCCCCGACGAGCCAGCTCATGAGCGCTGGACGAGCGCGAGCCAGGCGCGGATCCCCGCCCAGAACGGCGGGCGCGCAGCCGCCGAGCCTTCCTCCGCGACCAGCTCGAGGAGCCGGCGCCGCAGGGCCCCGTCGTCGATCGGCGATTCGATCAGCCCGTCGACGGCCAGCGAGGTGTGTCCCATCTCCTCGGAGACGACGACGGCCACGGCGTCGGTCTCCTCGCTGATGCCGAGCGCGGCCCGATGGCGGCTGCCCAGCGCGCGCGCGACGTCCACGGTCCGCGACAGCGGCAGGAAGCAACCGGCAGCGGAGATGCGCGATCCTTCGACGAGCACGGCGCCGTCGTGCAGCGGCGAGTGGGGCAGGAAGAGGCTCTCCAGGAGATCGCCGGAGACGATGGCATCCAGCGGCACCCCCAGCTCGGCATATTGACGGAGCCCGGAGGTGCGCTCGATCACGATCAGCGCGCCGATGCGACGGACGGCGAGCGTGCCCGCGGCGCGCGCGACCTCGTCCACCAGGTGGGCGCGCTCGGCGTGCGACGAGCCGACGAAGGCGCGCAGAAATCGTCCCTGGCCCAGGCGCGCGAGCGCGCGGCGTAGCTCGGGCTGGAAGAGCACCACCACGGCGATGGCCCAGAACGACCAGAAGTTGTCCAGGAGCCAGCCGAGGCTGTGCAGCTCGAAGCGCCGCGCCACGAGCGATGCGGCGAGGAGGATCCCGAGCCCGACCAGCATCTGGGCCGCGCGCGTGCCGCGGAACGCCACGAGCAGACGGTAGACGATCAGCGCGACGAGCAGGATGTCGAGGACATCGCGCCACCGCACGGCGACGAGAAGGTCAGCCATCGTGGGGCGCTCGCGCAATGCGCTCGGCGATGCGCACGGCATCGACCGTCTCGGCCACGTCGTGGGTCCGGATCAACGCGGCGCCGTTCATGACGGCCACCGCCGTGGCGGCGAGCGAGCCGGGCAGACGATCCGCGGTGGCCGTCCGGCCGGTGATGGCGCCGATGAACGACTTTCGCGAGACCCCGACGCACAGCGGCCGCCCGACGGCGCACAGCTCACGCAGACCGCCGAGCACCGTCACGTCGTGAACGTCCCACGCGATGGTCTCCCCGCGGAAGAACCCGATGCCCGGGTCGAGGACGACGCGCTCGTCGGGCACCCCCGCCGCCCGCGCGCGCTCGAGACAGGCGGCGAGCAGGCGACGCACCATCGCGACCGGCCGGTCGCCGCCTTCACCGGGGCGCGCCGGCCGCTCGGGAAGGGCCATGAGGATCAGACCGACCTCGTGCAAGGCGGCGAGCCCCGCGAGCTCGGGATCGCGAAGCCCGTGCACGTCGTTCAGGACGCGTGCCCCGCTCTCGAGCGCCGCCCGCGCCGCCCCCGGGCTGGTCGTGTCCACCGAAATCGGAACCGACAGCTTGGCCACGAGCCCCGCGATCGCGGCGACCAGCCGCCGCCGCTCCTCCTCGTCGCTGATCTCGGTCTCGAGATACGGCGCCGTCGACCGCGCCCCGACATCGATCACGCAGGCCCCCGCCTCGACCATCTCGAGCGCCGCGTCGACGAGCGCCCCCGTCTCCCGATACACCGACCCCGGATGAAACGACTCAGGACTCACATTGAGCGCACCCATCACGACGACTGACCTCTGCCCCCCCAAGCGAACTCCCGCAAGCGTCCCCTCAGGAGATTTCATACCGACATAACCCCGAGGAGAGTGGCGGGCGGGGCGAGCGGGTCCTTCGGGAACCCGTCGTAGTACGTGATGTCGCGGCTCACGGGATACTGCGCTCCTCGCGGTCTGCCGCACGGTCCGATCGGGTTTCCGAAGGACCCGCCTCACCCCGCCCACCACGCGAAGTGGAGAGATTACGCCGGCGCCGGAGCCTCGGAGAACGGACGCGCGCGAAGGATCCGCGCGATTTCCTCGCCGTCGAGCGTCTCCCGCTCGAGCAGCGCACGGGCGAGCGCGTGGAGCTTCTCGAGGTGCTCCTCGAGGATCTGCCGGGCGCGGGAGGCGCAGTCCATCACGAGGCGCTTGATCTCGCCGTCGATGAGCAGCGCCGTGCCCTCGCTGTAGTCCTTCGCGCGGGTGACCTCGCGGCCGAGGAAGATGTGCTCCTCGTTCTTGCCGAAGGTCAGCGGGCCGAGCTTGTCGGACATCCCCCACTCGCAGACCATCTTGCGGGCCATCTCCGTGGCCTTCTCGAGATCATCCCCCGCCCCCGTCGTCTGCTGGTTCAGCACGATCTCCTCGGCGGCCCGCCCGCCCAGCAGGATCGTGATGCGGTTGACGAGGTAGTCACGCGAGTAGTTGTACTTGTCGTCGAGCGGGAGCTGCTGCGTGAGGCCGAGCGCGCGGCCGCGCGGGATGATCGTCACCTTGTGGACGGGATCCGTGCCGGGCAGGAAGTCCGCGACCAGGGTGTGCCCCGCCTCGTGGTAGGCGATCGTGCGCTTCTCCGTGTCGCTGATGATCATGGAGCGGCGCTCGACGCCCATGAGGACCTTGTCCTTGGCGTTCTCGAAGTCGAGCATCTCGACGAACTTCTTGCTCTGCCGCGCGGCGAGCAGCGCCGCCTCGTTGACCAGGTTGGCGAGATCGGCGCCCGAGAAGCCCGGGGTGCCGCGGGCGAGGACCTTCAGCTCGACGTCGGGCGCCAGCGGGATGCGGCGCGCGTGCACGCGCAGGATCTCCTCGCGGCCCTTGACGTCGGGGCGCGGCACCACGACCTGGCGGTCGAAGCGTCCCGGCCGGAGCAGCGCGGGATCGAGGACGTCGGGCCGGTTGGTCGCGGCGATCAGGATCACGCCCTCGTTGGTCTCGAAGCCGTCCATCTCGACGAGCAGCTGGTTCAGCGTCTGCTCGCGCTCGTCGTGACCGCCGCCGAGCCCGGCCCCGCGATGCCGGCCGACGGCGTCGATCTCGTCCATGAAGATGATGCACGGCGCGTGCTTCTTGCCTTGTTCAAAAAGGTCCCGCACGCGCGACGCACCGACGCCGACGAACATTTCAACGAAGTCTGATCCGGAAATCGAAAAGAAAGGAACGTTCGCTTCACCCGCTATCGCTTTCGCCAGCAGCGTCTTGCCGGTGCCGGGCGGGCCGACCAGGAGCACGCCCTTCGGGATCTTGCCGCCGAGCTTCTGGAACTTCTGGGGGTCCTTGAGGAAGTCGATGATCTCGCGCAGCTCTTCCTTGGCCTCGTCGACGCCCGCGACGTCCTGGAACGTGATCTTGTTCTGCTTCTCGGAGACCAGCCGGGCCCGAGCCTTCCCGAACGACAGCGCCTTGGCCCCGCCCCCCTGCATCTGCCGCATGAAGAAGATCCAGACGCCGATGAAGAGCAGCATCGGGACCCACTGCAGGAAGATCGCGTACCAGGGGTTCGAGTCCGGGGGCTTCACGGCGATCCGCACCCCGCGATCCCGGAGCATCTTCACGAGGTCCGGGTAGTCGACGATGTACGTGCGCTGGGTCTGGGCGCTGTCCTTGAGGTTATAGGTGACGAGATTGCCGCGGATGACGACCGACTCGACGCGGCCTTGCTCGACGGCCTTGAGAAATTCCGAGAAGTTCGGCTGTTCCTGGCCCCCCTGCTGCGCCCCCTGGAACACCGTGAAGAGCAGGATCACGATGAGGCCGATGACCATCCACAGGGCGAGGTTCTTGTAGACCTGGTTCATCGCGATTGATTATAGCACCAGGCGTGCCATGACGCGTCGCGGCGGCCGCTGTCGCCGGCGTGGCTCAGGATTCTTCGAGCGCCGACACGTAGGGGAGATTGCGGTAGAGCCCACCGTGGTCGAAGCCATACCCGACGACGTAGACGTTGGGGATCGTGAATCCGATGTAGTCGAGGTCGACCTCGATCTCGCGGCGCTCGATCTTGTCGAGGAGCACGCACACGCGAAGGCTCCGCGGCCGCCGCGCCTCGAGGTTGCGCTTCAAGTAGGTGAGCGTGTGCCCCGTGTCCACGATGTCTTCCACGATCAGCACGTCGCGACCATCGATCGGCAGCGACAGGTCGGACACCAGACGCACCACGCCCGACGAGGTCGTGGCCGCGGCGTAGCTCGACAGGCCGATGAAATCGGTCGTGAGGTTGATGGGAATCGCGCGGATGAGGTCCGCCATGAACAGGAAGGCGCCCTGGAGGACGCCGACGAGGATCGGGTTCAGCTTCTCGTAGTCGCGGCCGATCACCTGACCGAGATCCGCCACCCGGGCCCGCAGCTCGTCCTCGGTGATGAGGACGCGTCCCGGGCGGAGGCCGGCCTCAGCGTGTCGTGACATACGTCGACAGGCGGTGCTCGTTGCCGAGCCGCGCGGCCGCGTCCTGCGCCGCCTGCCGCGTGGTGAACGCTCCCACCCGCACCCGGTACTGCGTCGCGCCGGCGATCTCGGCCTCGCTCAAGGACGCGTCCTGGCCACGCTCGGCCAGGCGCACCCGCAACGCTTCGGCCTGGGCGCGGACCTTGAACGCTCCCACCTGCACCGTGAACCGCGGCTCGCTCCCGGCGGGTGCCGGCGTCGTCATGGCCACCGGCGTTCCCTCGACGTCCTGGAGCGACGTGTCCGCCGCCGGGACGGCGCTCGGGGCCTTGATCGCGTCGCTCCGGGCCGCCGGCTTCACGGTCTCGGCCGGCTTGGCCTCGGCGCGCTCCGCCTTCGCGGCCGCCCGCGTCGGCGGAGCCGGAGTGGCCAGCGGCGCCGTCAGCTCGTGATAGAAGGTCAGGACGGGCGGGGCCTCCGCGCGCGGCTTGCCTTTGTCCTTGTCGAGCCCGCGCGCTTCCGGGCGCCGCGGGTCGCGCGCCGCGGCCGTCGCGGTCGAGGCGGCGCGGAATCCCGGCAACGGCAGCCCGTTCGGCCAGCGTCGCCCGGCGGCCATGCCCAGGGCAAACGTCACGCCGAGGACGGCCAGACAGCCCACCGCGAAGAGCAGCGACGAGACGGGCCGCCGCGACGAGCGGGCGAGGGCCGGCGCGCGGCGGCGGCGCGGCGGGCTCACATCGCCTCGGGCGCGCTCACGCCCAGGAGCTCGAGCCCGTTGCGCACGACCTCACCCACCGCCGTGCACAGCCCGAGCCGCGCGAGCATGAGCTCGCGATCGGGCTGGATGATCCGGTGCGCCTTGTAGTACGGGTGAAACAGGCCCGCCAGCTCGTAGAGCCAGTACGCGATCCGGTGCGGCTCGAGGGCGCGGGCCGCCCCGGCGACGAGATCGGGAAACTGCAGGAGTTGCTTGACGATGGCCTGCTCCTCGGGCAGGCGAAGCGACGCCAGCGTGATCTCGGGCCACGGCGGGACCTCGATCGCTTGCTCGGCCACCTGCCTCCAGATGGATCGGATCCGCGCGTGGGCGTACTGGACGTAGTAGACCGGGTTCTCCGCCGACTGCCGGGTCGCCACGCCGAGATCGAAGTCCAGCGGGCTGTCGTGCCGCCGCATCAGGAACGTGTACCGGGCGGCGTCGCGGCCGACCTCCTCGAGCAGCTCCTCCATGAGCACGAACTCGCCCCGGCGCTTGGACATGCGCACCGGCTGCCCGTCGCGCAGCAGCGTGACGAGCTGGATGATGAGGAACTCCAGCGCGTCGGGCGGGTGACCGAGCGCCTGCATGGCCGCGCGCATCCGCGCGATGTGGCCATGGTGATCGGGCCCGATCAGGTTCACGAGCCGGTCGGTGTCGGCGAACTTCACGTAGTGGTGATAGCCGATGTCGACGCCGAAGTAGGTCAGCTCGCCGTTCGATCGACGCAGCACGCGGTCCTTGTCGTCGCCGAACCGCGTCGAGCGAAACCACAAGGCACCGTCCTGCTCGTACGTCAGATCCCGCTTGGTCAGCTCGGCGATGGCGCGCTCGGGAAACCCCAGGTCGCGAACGGTGTGCTGCTCCGAGGACCAGACGTCGAACTCGACGCCGTAATCGGCCAGGACCTTGCGCTGGCCCGCGAGCATGCGATCGACGGCGTAGCGACCGAGCTCGGTGGTGCCGCCGAGGGGCGCGCTCCCGACGAGCTCCCGCGCCAGGTCGACGAGGTACTCGCCCGGATACCCGCCCTCCGGAAGCGGCACCGCCTCGCCGCGGGCCTGGCGTACCCGTGCCTCGAAGGATCGCGCGAGCGTCTCGAACTGCGTGCCCGCGTCGTTGACGTAGTACTCGCTGGTGACGGTCGCGCCCTGCCAGCGCAGGAGCCGGACGAGGGCATCGCCGACGGCGGCGGCCCGCGCGTTGACGATCACCAGGGGTCCCGTGGGATTGGCGGAGACGAACTCGACCCGCACGCGCTCGCCCTCGTGCGTCCGCCCGCGGCCCCAGGCCGGCCCCGCCGCCAGCACCTCGCGCAGGGCCTCGGCGCACCATTCCGGCGCGAGGAAGACGTTCAGGAAGCCGGGACCGGCGACCTCGACGCGCGCCACCTCGGGCAGCGAAGGAAAGTGCGTGGCGATCAGCTCGGCGATCTGACGGGGTGGTCGGCGCGCGGCCCGCGCGAGAACCATCGCGGTGTTGGTCGCGTAGTCGCCGTGCTCGGACTGACGGGGGACCTCCCAGGCGCAGTCCACGGCGTCGGGCAGGCTCGCCGCCGCCAGCGCCCGTTTCACACCGTCCGTCAGCCGATCCGTCAGTTTCAGCGCGCCATCCTTTGCACAGGGCCCCGGAATACGAATCGCCGCTCGTTGGCGGCGATGATCCCATGATACGTGCCGCGCCGAACCGCATCGGCAGAAAAACGTCCGCCGACCGGACGATCGTCGTCAGCGCACGGCCAGCGAGATCGCGACGATCACCGGCAGGGCGAGCGCGGCCGCGATCGCCATCACCTGGACACTGCGCGCGACGTCGGCGCTCGTCGGCGCGCGGCCGGCGCCCAGCCGGTAGGCGCCGGGCTTCGTGAGGGCCACGCCGAGCGCGCCGGCCATCGCCGCCATCGTCCAGCCGGCGTTCGGGCTGGCCGTGAGCCCATGATCGCGGCGCATCGTCGCGAGGGCCCGGCGTCCGTCGGCGCCGGCCAGGGGCGCCGCGAGGGCCAGCGCCAGGGCGGCCAGGCGCGCCGGGGCGAGATTGAGAAGGTCGTCGAGCCTCGCGGCCAGGCGACCGAACTGCAACAGCACGCCCTCGCGGTAGCCGATCATCGCGTCGGCGGTGTTCACCACGCGATAGGCGACGGCCCCCGGCAGGCCGAAGGCCAGGAAGAACAGCACGGGGGCCAGGAAGGCGTCGGTGAGATTCTCGGCCACCGACTCCACGGCCGCCGAGGCGACCTGTCCCGCGTCGAGAGCCGCCGTGGGCCGGCTCACGAGATCGCGCCCAAGGGCCGCGCGCGCCGCGGCCAGATCGTCGCGCTCGAGATCGTCGCCGATCGCGAGGGCGGACCGGGCGAGCCCGCGCACCGAGAGCATCGATTTGAGCGCGAGGGCTTCGACCAGGATCCCGAGCCAGCCGAGCCCCGAGGTCACCGCGACGAGCGCGACCGCGGCGGCGGCGGCGAGGCCGGCGACGCCAAGGGTGACGAGGGCGCCGGCGATCAGCAGACGCGTCGGGCCACCCGACGCGAACGCGGCACGCCCGCGCCCGAGCGCGCGGCCGATCCACGCAACCGGGTGCCAGCGATTCGGCGGATCGCCGACGCCGAGATCGACGGCGATCGCGATCAGGAGGACGAGAGCCGCCGTGGGTCGACCCGCAGGAGTCGCGCGAGGAGAGCGAGATCGATCGCGCCGCCCACGACGTCAGCGAGACGATCGTAGCGGTCGGCGCCCGGCCGATGCCCCCAGCGGGGGTCGGGATCGACGCCCTTGCGTCCGGCCAGGTCGACCAGGAGCGCCCGGCGCACGGCGTCGTTCGTGAGCAGACCGTGCAGGTAGGTGCCGACAACGTTCCCCCGCGCATTGATCGCGCCGTCCGCCTCGTCGATCGTCGCGCCATTGCGCCACGTCACGGTGAACGGATGGCGGGCCTCGCCAGTCTCCGTCACGCCCATGTGGATCTCGTACGCGGAGAGCGGCGAGCCGGACGCGGCGGCGAACGGTCCCGCGGACGCGTCTGCGCGTCCCCTCACCCGCACGGTCGTCTTCGCCGGGGCAAAGGTCGTCACGGCGCTCAGCAGGCCGAGGCCCGAGGCCTCGCCGGCCGTCGATTCGATTCCGTGCGGGTCGCGCAGCGTGCGTCCGAGCATCTGGTAGCCACCGCAGATCCCCAGCACGGGCCGGCCCGTGGTCGCGGCGGCGACGATCGCGTCGGCCAGACCGGTGTCGCGCAGCCACGCGAGGTCGGCAATCGTGCTCTTGCTGCCCGGCAACACGATGAGATCGGCCCGGGCCAGGTCGTCCGGCCGGCGCACGAAACGAACGGCCACGCGCGGCTCCTCCGCCAGGGAATCGAAGTCGTCGAAGTTGGCGATGAGCGGAAGCCTGACGACGGCGATATCGATGTCGGCGTCCGGACGACCGCGCCGGCCATCGAGATCCAGCGAATCCTCCGCCGCGACCGCGATGTCCTCGAGCCAGGGAACGACCCCGAGCACTGGCCGGCCGGTCCGTCTGGTGAGGATGTCGAGACCTGAGGTCAGGAGTGACGCGTCCCCACGGAACTTATTGATGATGAAGGCCTCGATACGCCCTCGGTCGTCCGGCTCGAGCAACGCGAGCGTCCCGATGAACGCGGCGAAGACGCCTCCACGATCGATGTCTCCGGCCAGGACCACCGGGGCCTCGGCCAGCCGCGCGATGCGCATGTTGACGATCTCGCCGTCGGCCAGATTGATCTCGGCGGGGCTGCCCGCGCCCTCGATGACGACGAGCTCGTAGGCACGACGGAGGCGGTCCAGGCTCGCCTCGACGACCGGAAACAGCTCGGCGCGCAGACGGCCGTACTCCTTGAAGTCCACGACCGCGCGGGGCACGCCGGCGACGACGACTTGCGAGCGGTTCTCGCCCTCGGGCTTGAGCAGGATCGGGTTCATGTCGACGCTCGGCTCGAGACCCGCGGCCTCCGCCTGGGCGGCCTGGGCGCGCCCGATCTCCCGGCCGTCCGGGGTGACCGCCGCGTTCAGCGCCATGTTCTGCGACTTGAACGGCGCCACCCGATATCCCGCGCGCGAAAGCAGCCGGCACAGGGCAGCGGTGAGGATGCTCTTGCCCACCCCCGACGCCGTCCCCTGGATCATCAAACACCGCGCCAGGGAGCCCATCGCTTACTGGAGCTGGAACACGACGGGGACGCGGACACGCAGTGGACGCGCGGGGAGGTCGGGCGGCAGCGGCATGCGCGGAAGCGAGCGGATCGTGTCGAGCGCCGCGTCGTCGAGCACCGAGTGACTCGAGGACTCGAGAAGCCGGATGTCGCCGACAGCGCCATTCGAGAGAATCAGGATCTCCACGTTCACGGTCCCCCCGAGTCCGCGGCGGCGCGCGCTGGCGGGGTAGCGCACGGATTGCTGGATCCGCTGGCGGAGGGCCGTCAAGTAGGGTCCATACTCCGCACCGACGCCGCTACCCGAACCGGGGGTGGCCACCGCCAGCGCTTGTCCGGCACGCCCGCCCGGACCACCCTCCGACCCGTGGCCCGGCGACGACGCGGACCCGCCATTGCCACCTTCGGGCCCGCTCCTTCCGCTGCTCTCACCTGCGTGGGGCGAGGCCGCATCCCCGGGCGCCGCGCCAGCGAGAGATCGCGACGGTGGAGATTCGCGTCGGGGCGCCGCCGCCGCTGGCGACTCGGGCGCGGGCTCGATCGCCGCGGAAGGCGGCGTCGCGGGCGATGGCGTGTCGGCGATCATCGTCGGCATCGGTGCCGGGGCGGGCGGCGCCGCGGACTCGGGCGCATCCGCCGTCGCTCGAGAAGTGCCGCGCTTCGCGGCCCGCGACCGGCGCGGCGCCGGTGGCGAAGCAGGCGAACCCGAGGCCTCACCGGCGGGGGCGCCCACTGAGGTCGTCGGCCCCGAGCGGACTTCGTCGCGGAGGTCGACCACGAGCACCGGCAGCCAGTCATCCCGCGAGAACGAGACGACGACCAGCGCGAGCACGGCGGCGTGCACCGTCACCGAGAGGCTCACGCCGATCCAGGGCCGACGGCTCATCGAGGCTCGGCCACCCAGCGCGCGACACCCGCGTCGAGCGCCGACTTGACGGCCCGGGCCACGAGCCATCCGAGATCGCTGACCGGCCCACCGAAGCGGCAGCGCGGCCCGCGCCCGGTGGCGGCCACGACCACGGCGTCGGTCGACGTTCCGGTGACGAGGCCGCCCTCGCGCGTGGAGATCCCGGCCTCGGCGAGCGCCAGCGTCTTCGCCTCGGTGGCGGTGATGACGAGGTTGACGAGGGCGGCGTCCTCGGGCGTGGCGTCCACGATCACGATCGTGTTGATGGTCGAGGGCCGCCACATCGCCTGAGCGCTGCGTCCGGCCGCGCTCCGGTTGCTGAGGCCGACGGTGACGACCACGGACGCCGACAGTCCGTCCAGGTGTTCGGTGGCCAGCTCGGCCTTGTCGGTCGCCGCGCCCGTGAGGAGTCCCACGAAGGGTGTCGGGACCGCGCGGCGGCGCGCGAGCTCGGCGAGATGCCCCGCGCTGTCGGCACACTGGAAGCCTTTGGGGACGTGGAGATTGACGATGGCGCGCGCCTGCACGAGGCCCCCGCCAACGATGGCCGAGGATACCGCGCGGAGCGGGCGCTCCGCGCGGATCACGACGGCCTCGGCATCGACGTCGATCGCGAGATCAGGGATCGGAGACTCGCGGATCATCGGACGAACGCCCGCAGACCGACGAGGGCGTTGAGGCCGAGGGCGGGAAATCCGAAGGTCTCGGCGTACCGGTGGTCGGTCACGTTGTCGATGCGCAGCGTCAGGTCCAGTCGATCCATCTTCCCCACGCGCCCCAGAAGACGCAGCGTACCGCCGACGTCGAGGCGATAGTAACCCGGGTTCCGGCCGGCGGCCGGCGACTCGAACTGCTTGGACACGACGTGGGCCTGGGCGAACACCGTGAGACGCTCGATCGGGGTCACCGTCACGCCGGTGTTCCAGCGGTTGGGCGCGAAGCGTCGGAGCGGACGGTGCGTCAGGAGGTCCTCCGTCCTCGTGTAGGTGTGGTTGGCCCAGACGAGCAGCCAGTCGAGCGGCTCCACCTCGACGTAGCTCTCCACGCCTTCGGTCACGGCCCGCCCCACGTTGATGGGCATGGCCAGGAAGGTGACGGGATCGAACACGAACTGGATCAGGTTCGTGAACTGGTTGTGAAAGAACGTCGAGCCGAACCGGATCCGATTCTGCCAGAGCTTCTGGTCGACGCCGACGTCGTAGCTCTCGCTGTGCTCCGGCTGCAGGTTGGGGTTGCCGAAGCCGGGAAAGAACAGGTCGTTGATGGTGGGCGCGCGGAAGCCCTTCCCCCACGACGCGTGGATCCTCGTCGCCGTCTCCTTGATCACGAGCGCCCCCGACACCCGGGGCGTCAGCTCGCTGCCGAAGACGTCGTTCGACTCGTAGCGGAGGCCCCCGTCGAGGAAGATGCGGTCGAACAGCCGGATACTGTCCTCCACGAATCCGCTGCGCGTCTCCAGCGACGCTCGAAACCTGCCGGGGAACGTTCCGCCGGCCGCGTTCCGTCCCTGCTCGGCGCGGTTCTCGAAGCCCGCGGTCAGTGTGTTCCAGGATGCCAGCCGGAACGAGTTGACGACCTCGGCCTCCTGTCGCTTCGTATCGATCTGGGAGATCGTGGTCGAGGTCCCCGGCGGTGGCGGGTTCTGAAACCCGCTGTTGTTCCACCACTGCCCCCAGCGGAGGCTCAGGTCCCACCACGGGAACAGGGGCTGCTTGTACGTCAGCCCGTAGAGATAGGTCTCGCTCTGCGATTGCGCGTTGGGGTCGAAGACGATGCGCGGAAACGTCGAGGCGACGGGCAGGCCGTTGTCGAGCTTCAGATACCGGCCCGTCAGCGTCAGCTCGCCCTTCCAGGGAAAATCGTAGCCGATCCGCCCGTTGAACGACGAGAGATTGGAATCGTCGTTGTCGAAATGGCCGCGCGTGTCGTAGCGGCTGCCCGAGAGGTTGTAGTTGAAGCCGCCGAACGATCCCTGCACGTTGGCCTGCTCTCGCATGGTCCCGTAGCTGCCGCCCTCCACCCACACCGAGCCGTGGATCGGCCCCTGGCCCTTCTTGGTGATGATGTTCACGACGCCGCCGATCGCGTCGGCGCCGTAGAGCGTCGACTGGGGGCCGCGCACGATCTCCACCCGGTCGATACCATCGAGGGTCAGCTCGGACAGCTCCGTGATCCCCTGGGTCGGGCTCGAGACCCGCATGCCGTCGACGAGCACGACCACCTGCTCCGGTCCGGCGCCCCGGATCCGTATGCTCGCGGTCTTGCCGAGGCTGCCCGAGCGCGCGATCTCCACGCCGGGCACGTTGCGCAGCGCCTCCTCGAGGCCACTGTAGTTGTAGGTGCGGACGTCGTCTTCCGTGATGATGCTCACGCTCGTCCCCAGCTCGCCTTGCGGCGTCTCGACCTTCGTGGCCGTGACGACGACCGGCTCGACCTTCTTCACATCCTGCGCGATCGACACGCCCTCCGGGCTCGGAACGCTTTGCGCTCGCGCGACGGCCGTCAGGCCGAGCACGAGCATCGAGATCACGAGACCTTGCTTCACGGCTCGCTCCTTTTCCGCGAAAGGGTTCGCAGCGTCACCCCGGAGAGGTCTCCTGACTCGTGGATCGTCGCGGTCATCCGGCCTTCCCATCCCGGTTTCGCGGGACAGTGGCTCCGCTGTCGGATCGGACGGCGCTCCCCACTCACAGTGGCGGGACCGTGCCGGCTTCGGCTCGACGCCTTACCGGCTTCCCTGAATCCGGGGCAGTCACGTGGCTACAGGGCTCTGACCTCCTTTGGGGTGTGACGGGGGAATATTTCCAGGCCCGGGCGATGGTGGTGCTCTACCAATCCGCGTCCTCCCTCGAAGAGCGGTGATCAGCTAGGGGCGCTCGGGCAGGTCTCCTGGCTCTCGGATCGTCCTACTCCCCGCGCCTTCCCGGCCTCGCGGCCAGTGGCTCGTGCGGGTTTCGTCCCCGATTACAGTGACGGGGTCGCGACGGTTTCGCACCGCCTTCCCTGGGCCCCTCTGGGCATCCAGAGCGCGGACGTGAGCCTAGTCGAACCGGCCCACGAGCGCAAGCCTGCTCGACTCCTCGTCCGAGGCGGGTCGTCCACGCGCTCGAGGCGACGACGCTGACGGTCGCGGGCGGGAGTTCGTCACGCTGGTCGGCCCCAGTGGCTGCGGCAAATCCACGCTCCTCAACATCATCTCCGGCCTGACCCCCGCCAGCGAGGGCTCGGTCCGGCTGGACGGGCGGGCGATCGCGGGGGTGAGCCGACGGGTGGGCTACATCACGCAGCAGGACAACCTGTTCCCCTGGCGGACCCTCCGCGACAACGTCGCCTTGCCGCTGGAGCTCGCCAGCGCCGCGACCGGGCCGATCACTGGCTCGCCCGCGTCGGCCTCGAGGGCTTCGGCGACGCGTACCCCACGAGCTGTCCGGCGGCATGCGCCAGCGCGGGGCCATCGTGCGCACGCTGATCTACGAGCCGCCCGTGATCCTGATGGACGAGCCCTTCGGGCCGCTCGACGCGCAGACGCGGATCGTGCTGCAGGACATGCTGATGTCGATCTGGGAGGGCGCGCGGAGCGCGATCGTGTTCGTCACGCACGATCTGACGGAAGCGGTCGCGCTCGCCGATCGGGTCCTGCTGATGAGCGCGCGGCCGGGACGGATCGTCCGGGCGGACCGCGTGGGCATCGCGCGCCCGCGCAACATCTTTCAGATCCACGAGGACCCCGGGTTCCGGCGCCTCTACACCGAGATCTGGAACGACCTTCGACTGTAGGTCCAGGATGCCAACACGCGCGGGCCTTGACACCCTCGCCGTCGAGCGCGCGTCGGGCCGACCCGGCATCCGCTGGCTGTTCGACGCCGACCGCCCGTGGGCGGTCAACGGCGGGCGCGTCGCCGCCCTGCTGGTGCTGTTCGGCCTCCGGGAGCTCGGCGCGGGCCGGCTGTTCGACATCTTTGATTTCAGCAAGCCGTCGCTGATCGTTGCGCAGGTCGCGAAGGAGGTCGTCGATCCGAGCTTCTACCGCGATCTCGGCGTCACCTCGCTCGAGCTGATCCTGGGCTATGCGAGCGGCGGCGCGGCCGGGATCGCGCTGGGCATCCTGCTCGCGCGCTGGCGCTATGTCGCCAAGATCTGCGACCCCTTCCTGCTCGCGCTGAACAGCGTGCCGCGGATCGCGGTGGCGCCCATGCTCATCGCGTGGTTCGGGATCGGCATCGCCCGAAGGTCTTCCTGGCCGCGACCCTGGTGTTCTTCATCACGTTCTTCAACACGCTGTCCGGCATCCGCGGCGTCGACAAGGCGCTGTGCGAGGTGGTGCGCGTGCAGGGCGGAAGCGAATGGCAGATCTTCACCAAGGTCATGCTGCCGCACGCGTCGGCCTGGATCCTCACCGGCCTGAAGATGAGCCTGCCCTTCGCGCACACCGAGCTCGACTTCCTGCTCCGGAATCTCGGCGTGCGCACGGTGGTCGTCACGGGCCTTCACGAACGTGTGCGTGGACTCGACGGCGAGGGACGCCTACGTCAACGCCTACTACGTCGTCGTCCCGGACGATCTCACGGCCAATCCGGATCTCGAGAGCCAGCACGCGGCCCTGAAGACCCTGGGGCATTTCTTCGGCGTCGTCGTGCCGTCGTCGGACCTGCTGGCGGTCTGGCAGGGCCAGCGTCGTTAGGCACCGGGGCAGGCGCGGCGGTCATTCGCGCTCGGTCAGACGCGGGGAGATGCGGCCCTGCCGTCACCGGTCGGCCAGCTCACCTGCACGACGGGTCGACCCGTTGCGGGGCTCTTCTCGACGGCGACCGCGCACCCGTAGACCGAGGCCAGCAGCGCCTCCTCCAGGACGTCCTCCGGGCGGCCCAGGCGCGCGATACGCCCGTCGGTGAGCAGCAGCAGACGGTCACACAGCTCGCCGGCGAGGTTCAGGTCGTGGGAGACCAGCAGCACCGTCGTCCCCTGCTCGCGGTTGACCCGGCGCAGGAGGGCCACGCACTCGACCTGGTACCGCAGGTCGAGATGCGCGGTTGGCTCGTCGAGGATCAGCAAGCGGGGTCGCTGGGCCAGCGCACGCGCCAGCACGACGCGTTGTCGCTCGCCGCCCGACAGCGTGCGCACCGGGGTGTCGGCGAGATCGAGCACGCCCGTGGCCGCCATCGCCGCGCGCGCGATCGCCAGGTCCTCGGCCGTCTCGAAGAAGCGGCGCGGCGCGTGCGGATATCGGCCCATCAGGACGAGGTGCTCCACCGTGAACGGCAGCCCCTGCGGCACGTCCTGGGGCACGACCGCGATGCGTCGCGCCAGCTCCGCGCGCGACAGGTCCTGGATCGACGAGCCGTCGACCTCGATCGTTCCCCGCGTCGGCGCCAGGATCTTCGTGAGCAAGCGGATCAAGGTGGTCTTGCCGGCGCTGTTCGGCCCGAGCACACCGAGGATCTCGCCCTCGGCGACCGTGAACGAGAGGCCGCCGAGCGCGAAGGGACGACCGCGCCGGGGCTCCGCCACCGGATAGCTGAATCCCACCTCTTCGACGCGGACCACCTCGCTCACAGGACGCCTCGGCGCGTGCGCAGGAGATACACGAAGAACGGCGCGCCGAAGAACGACGTGATGACGCCGACCGAGAGCTCGGCCGGCGCCACGACGTTGCGGGCGGCGGTATCGGCAAGGAGCAGGAAGATCCCGCCGCCCACCATCGCGGTGGGCACGAGCAGCCGGTTGTCCGGCCCGAGGAGCATCCGGAGGATGTGCGGCACGATGAGGCCCACGAATCCGATGGGGCCGGAAAACGCGACCACGCTCGAGGTCAACAGCGCGGCCGCCACGAACACCTGCAGCTTGAGCCGCTCGGCGTTGACCCCGAGCTGGAGCGCCGCCTCCTCGCCGAGAGCCAGCACGTTCAGCTCGCGCGCCTGGCTCACGATCAGCGTGAAGCCGAGGGCGGCCAGGCCGGTGAAGATGAGCAGCGAGGGGCCGGGCAGCGGCGCGATGTTCCCGAGTAGCCAGTGGACGATCCCGCCCAGGCGGTTGATGTCGACGAGCGAGGTCACGACGGTCACGGCCGAGGCGAAGAAGATCCCGACGATCACGCCGGACAGCAGCAGCGTCTGGACGGGGAAGCCGCCGTGGACCGACGCGATGAGGTAGACCGCGGCGCCGGCCACGAGCGCGCCCCCGAACCCGAAGGCCGTCGTCTTGAGCGTGTCGACGACCGCGCCGCCGCTGCCCACGAGCTGGGCGATGACGACCCCGAAGGCCGCGCCGCTGGAGACCCCCAGCACCGCCGGCTCGGCGAGCGGGTTTCGCGTGAGCGCCTGGAAGCCGACGCCGGCCACGGCCAGCGCGCCGCCGGCGAGCGCGGCGGCGGCAATCCGCGGCAGGCGAAGGCTCAGCACGACGACGCTCTCGGTCGAGCCGGCGCCCGCGCCACCGGTGAGGGCCTGGATCACCGCCAGCGGGGAGAGGCGCGCGCTGCCAACGAAGACCGCGAGGATCACGGCCGCGAGGAGGGCGACGCCGAGCAGGCCCAGCACGAGCACGAGGCGGTCGACGCGGGTCACCGGAACGCCTCGGGATGGATGACGCGGGCGAGTCGCTCGACGCCGTCGACCACGCGCGGTCCGTACCGATGCATGAAGTTGCCGTCGACGGGATGGATCCGCCGCGCCTTCACGGCGGGCAGGCTCGTCAGCCGGTCCCACCTGTCACGGGCCATCGGCCCGGTGCCCGTGCCGTGGCGCGCCAGCAGGATCACCTCGGGAGCGCGGGCGACGGCCGCCTCGATGCTGAAGCGCGGGTAGTCGCCGCGCTCGCCGGCGGTGATGCTCTCGCCGCCGGCCAGGCCGATGAGCTCGGTGACGATCGCGTCGCGGGCGGGGACCAGGAGGGGATCGGGCCAGAGGACGTAGAGCACGCGCGGACGGGGATACGGGCGCACCGCCTCCGCGACGGCGCGGAGCCGGCGCTCGACCTCCGCGACGAGCGTGGCAACCGCCGCCTGCCTTCCCGTCAGCTCGCCGAGCCGGGCCGTCACGTCCAGCATCTCGGCGACCCGGTGGGCATGGATGGCATACACCGGGATCCCGATCTGCTTGAGCTTCGTGAAGGTCTCCTCGCGATTCCCGGACGTCGTGACCAGGACGAGATCCGGCCGGAGGGCGACCAGCGTCTCGAGGCTCGGCGTGATCATGCCTCCCACGCTCGGCTTGCTCTTGGCCGCCGGCGGGTAGTCGCAATAGTCCGTGCGGCCCACGAGACGGTCTTCGCCGCCGAGGGCGAAGATCAGCTCGGTGGCGCTCGGGACGAGCGAGACGATGCGGCGGGGCGACGCCGGCAGCGTCACCTCGCGACCCAGCATGTCCACCAGCGTGAGCGCCGCGATGGGCGTCACGGCCAGCAGCACCACGACGGCTCCGAGGAGCGAGCCCCGACCCAGGCTCCTAATGACGCCGGGCATCGGCGCAGGCTTCGACGAAGGTGCGTGGCAGGTCGGGGTTGGACGCGAAGTGCACATGCACGTAGGTCATGAGCGCGTGGCCGATCAGGTAGCCCTCGGGGCGGTCGCCGCCGTGGCGGCCCTCGAGCCGCCAGACCCGCGGCACCGTGGCGGGCACGGGGTCGATCGTCGAGTAGTGGAACTCGTGGCCGCGGGCGGCGGCGCCCGCACGCCCGAGCGGCGCGTCGGAGCTGAACCGGATCTCACGGTACCCGAGGGTCATGCTCCGCGGTCGCATGCGGATCGTCGACGGCAGCAGGCCGACCATCGGGTGCGCGATGCCGTCGGGGTCCTCGAGCGCCTCGGCAAGATACATGAGGCCTCCGCACTCGGCGTAGATCGGCACGCCGTGCTCGGCCAGCCGGCGGACCGTCTTCAGCGCGCCGACGTTCCCGGCGAGGCGCTGCGCGTGAAGCTCCGGATAACCTCCGCCGAAGTACAGGCCGTCGACGTCGGGCACCTCGTCGCGCAGCGGGCTCCAGAACACGAGCTCGGCGCCCGCCTCCCGGAGGAGCGCGAGGTTTTCCTCGTAGTAGAACTGGAACGCCACGTCATGGGCGACACCGAGTCTGACTCGGAGGGGGACTTCGTCCCCGTTCCGACGGTCGTCGCGCGCCTGACGGCGCGACTCCTCCCTGCCTCCCCCTAGATCCAGGATTGCGCGGGCAAAGCCCGCGCTCGAAAGCGGCAATGCAAGGGTGAGGAGCCGATCGAGGTCGATGTGGCGTTCGATCGTGACCGCGACATGGGTGCGCCACTCGGGAGTGAGGAGGCCTTCGGCGGCGGTCACGAGGCCGAGGTGGCGCTCGGGAAGGATCAACGCGTCGTCGCGGGGGATCGCGCCGATCGCGGCGGCGTGACAGCTCGCCTCGATCGCCTCGGCCAGCCAGCGGCCATGGACCTCCCCGCCGACGCGGTTGGCGATGACGGCACCGACCGTGAGCGCCGGATCGAAGCGCTCGAACCCCGCCACGACGGCGGCCGCGCTCCGCGATTGGCCGCTGGCGTCGATCACGAGCACCACGGGGGCGCCGAGCCACTTCGCGATCTGCGCCGTCGAGCCGTCCTCGCCCGTCGCGTCGGCGCCGTCGAAGCAGCCCATCACGCCTTCGACGACGGCCACGTCCGCGTCGCCGGTATGGCGCGCGACCGTCGCCAGGACGGCATCGCGCCCACACATCCAGCCGTCGAGGTTGTAGGAGGGCCGCCCGGTGATCATCGCGTGCAGCCCGGCATCGATGAAGTCCGGGCCCACCTTGAAGGCCTGCACGACGAGCCCGCGTCGCCGATACGCCTCGAGCAAGCCGAGCGTCACGGTGGTCTTGCCGACCCCGCTGCCCGTGCCGGCGACGACCAGGATGCGAGCCATCAGACGGCGGGCTGGGGGCCGTCGACGCCCGCCGACTTGAAGGTGGCCATCTCGGTGTAGATCAGCGCCGCCGCCCGCGCCAGGTGGATGAAGAGCGTCGCGCCCGTGCCTTCGCCGAGGCGGAGCGAGAGATCGAGATACGGCACGAGCCCGAGATGCTCGAGGGCGAGCGCGTGCCCCGGCTCGGCCGATCGATGCGAGGCGAACAGCCGTGCGCGCACCGCGGGGGCGAGCGCCCCGGCGACCAGCCCGGCCGCGGTCGCGATGAATCCGTCGAGCACGACGGGCACCGAGCGCGCGGCGCCCGCGAGGACGACGCCGACGAGCCCGCCGATCTCGAACCCGCCGACCTTGGCGAGCACGTCCAGGCCATCGGTGGGATCGGGCCGGTTGGCCGCGAGCGCGCGGCCGACGACATCCACCTTTCGCCGCCACGTCGAGTCATCCACGCCGGTGCCGCGCCCGGTCACCAGGTCCGGGGCCGCGCCGACGATCGCGGCCGTGATGGCGGACGCGGACGTCGTGTTGCCGATTCCCATCTCTCCGGTGACGAGCAGGTCCGCCCCGGCATCGATCGCCTCGTCGGCGAGCGCCGCGCCCTGCTCGATGGCGCGCGTCGCCTGCCCGCGCGTCATCGCGGGCCCTCGCGCCATGTTGGCCGTCCCCGCGGCGATGCGGACACTCACGAGCCCCCGCGCCGGAGCCACGACGCCCGCCACCCCGAAATCCGCGACCACGACTCGCGCGCCCGCCTGACGGGCGAGCACGTTGATGGCGGCGCCGCCCCGGAGGAAGTTGTCGACCATCTGGGCGGTCACGCCCTGGGGATAGGCGCTCACGCCCTCGGCGACGACGCCGTGGTCGGCGGCGAAGGTGAACACGACGGGACGTTCCACGCGCGGCGCGCCGGCCCGGAGCGCGGCCAGCCGCAGGGCGATCTCCTCGAGACGGCCGAGGCTGCCTGGCGGCTTGGTGAGCGCGTCGAGGTGCCGCCGGGCCTCGACGGCGGCCTCGGCCCCGAGCGGGCGGATCGCCTCACGCAGTCTGGATAGCGAGGTCATGGCCCGATCCCGGAGCGCGCGGGGTCTTGATCGCGAGCGGCAGGCCCGCAACCATCAGCGTGACGCGATCGGACGCCGCCGCGAGGCGCTGGTTGACGAAGCCCAGCAGGTCGCGGAACCGGACACCGTCGGCGGTGGCCGGCACCACGCCTTCGCCGACTTCGTTGGAGATGAGGATCACGTCGAAGAGGCCACGGGCCACGAGCGCGGCGATCTCGTCGCCGGCGGCAAGGATGTCCTCGTCCGGGTCGCCCCGCAGCAGGAGGTTGGCCACCCACACCGTGACGCAGTCGACGATCACGCAATCGACCTCACGCGTGAAGGACGCCAGCCGCGGGCCGAGCGCGAACGGCTCCTCGACGGTGAGCCAGCCGCGTGGGCGCTCGGCGCGATGGCGCGCGATGCGCGCCGCCTTGTCGCCGTCCCCGGCCCGCGCGGTGGCCACGAAGGCGACGCGCGCGTGCGAGGCGCTGCCCTCGAGCGTGATGCTTCTCTTGATGCTGCGCGGGCCACCGAGAATGAGATGTGATGACGCCAATCCGCCAGGTCCTCCCGCGAAGACCGGTTCTCGTGGTGTGCGCCCGGGCAGGTCTCCT
>Ga0137373_10001106_pt1 | contig 28785 bp, 27 predicted proteins | sample SagtaG_5_FD_104912 | JGI IMG/M metagenome (GOLD analysis project Ga0137373, IMG submission 104912) | Vadose zone soil microbial communities from Sagehorn Ranch, Mendocino, California, USA - Sage1_R_80_16 metaG | ecosystem: Environmental > Terrestrial > Soil > Vadose zone | place: USA... | reverse complement strand
CCGGCAAGGATGTTATGGTCGGCCGTCACGTCGTACTCGAACCGGATGTAATCAGTCACAGGCTCAGAGACGATGCGGGCACGACGGATCACAACGCCGCGTGCCGTCGTCTCCTTTATGAGATTGAAGAATTCATGCCACCGATCGGCCGGGTTGAAGCGTCGACCTTCCCGCCAGTCTCGCCAGTCCGCGTCGTTCGGCGTGTAGGAGTCGCGCATCTCAAGGTGGCACGCCGAGCGCATGGCGGAGCGGAACAGTTCGTACGTTGCGGGCTCAGCCATCCGCGCACGCTTTCAGAAGGAACGGCGCCATGCGGCGAGGAAGTCTCAGCACCGTCTCGTGACCCGGGATCGGACCGGTCGCCTTGATCGCTGCCAACGTCTTCTCATCCTCGATCTTCCAACCCTGAATCACCAAGCTGTCGTCGTCATCATCCACCCACACCGTGGGTGAGCCAGTGTTGGGTGTTTCGGGGTCCACGCCGATGAACCGCAGTGCTGCCATGAAGGCCCTCCGTTTGCTGCTCTGTGTGTCGTTGGGGCCCAATTTTGCGCAGGGCATCCGTGGGAGGCAAGGGCTGTTGCTCACTGTTGCTCAATGAAATTCGAGTCGGATGCGTTGCGCGTCGGTGTTGTCCGGTCGATCTGGCCGGCGTTGTCGAGTCCAGTTGGCCGGTTCCGGTGCCGGACATGCGTTGGTGTGCTGTGCTTGGTGTCAAGGTCCGGCCGGAACGATGCTCGCCCAGGTGGCACGCAGTCGGACGTGTTGGTGAAGACGACGACGGATTCCGAGGTTCTTCCGAGGAAGCCTGAGGCTTGCTCCGAGGCAGCCCCGCCACGATCGTCGTCATGCCTGCGTGGCTCCGCCGCAACGCGCTCCGGCTCAACGCGCTCCGCCTCAACGCGCTCTGGCTCAACGCGCGGCGGCCGACCCTCCTGCTCAACACGGCGCTCGGGGCCGTGGCACTGGCGGTGGCGTTCTGGTCGTACCACGTCATCGCCGGCTCACCCGCCCCATCGGCCGGCGGCTCCGGCGAGCGTCAGCGGGTGGTCCCGGTGACCCAGGGCACGGTCACGTCAACGGTGTCCGCGTCCGGCTCCGTGCAGAGCGCGACGACCGCCGCCGCGAGCTTCGTCACCGCCGGTACCGTCACCGAGATCCTGGTACGGGTCGGCGACGTCGTCGCCAAGGGGCAGCACCTGGCCAAGGTGGACCCCGCGGCGGCGCAGAGCCAGCTCGACACCGCCACGGCCAACCTCGCCGCCGCCCGGCAGAGCCTGAGCCGGGCGAAGGCGGCCGGCGCCGACGCGGCCACGATCGCCAACGCCTCGGCTCAGGTCGCCTCGGCGGAGGCGGCGGTCGCCGCGGCCCAGCGGGCGGTGGACGGCACGGTGCTCACCGCACCCATCGCCGGCACGGTCATCGCGGTCAACGGTGCGGTCGGCTCCCAGTCCGGCTCCGCCGGCGCCTCCGGTGCGTCCGGCTCCGGCGGCTCCGGGGCCGGCTCCGGCGGCTCGGGCACAGGCGGCTCCGGCGGTGCCGGCTCAAGCGGTCCCGCTTCGACCTCGGGGAGCAGCGGCTTCGTGCAGCTCGCGGACCTGACGGCGATGCAGGTGTCGGCGAGCTTCGCCGAGGCCGACGCCACCAAGCTCAAGGTCGGGCAGGTTGCCGCGGTGACATGGAACGCGCTCAGCGGCGCCCGGGCGACCGGCAAGGTGCTGACCATCTCGCCGACCGCGACCACGCAGAACAACGTGAACTCCTACGCCGTCGTGGTCAGCCTCGACACGCTGCCGGGCGGTGTGCGGATCGGCCAGAGCACGACGGTCCAGGTGACCGTGGCCCAGGCCGACAACGTGCTGCGGATCCCGCTCGCCGCGCTGCGCGAGGCGGGTGGGCAACGCACGGTCCAGGTGCAGTCGGGCGACAAGATCGAGGTACGCACGGTTGAGATCGGCATCCGGGGCAACCAGTTCGTCGAGATCACCGGTGGCCTGAGCCCCGGCGAGCAGGTCGTCATCACCATGCAGACCACCACAATCCCGACGACCAACCCCCGCGGCGTCATCCCCGGCGGCAACATTCCGGGCGGCGGAGGTGGACGATGACCGAGCGGCCGGTGCTCGACCTGCGCTCGGTGACCAAGGTGTACGGCGAGGGCGAGACCGCCGTACGCGCCCTGAACCGGATCACCCTGCAGGTCTGGCGCGGCGAGTACGTGGCCATCATGGGCTCGTCCGGCTCCGGCAAGTCGACCCTGATGAACATCCTCGGCTGCCTGGACATCCCCACATCGGGGCGGTACCTCCTGGACGGGGTCGACGTGAGCCGCCTCGCCGACCGGCAGCAGGCGCTGCTGCGCAACCGGCGTATCGGCTTCGTCTTCCAGGCGTTCAACCTGATCGCACGGACCACCGCGCTGGGCAACGTCGAGCTTCCCCTGGCGTACGCCGGGATGAAGGCCGCCGAACGCCGGGGCCGCGCCCGGTCGGCGCTCGCCGCGGTCGGTCTCGCCGACCGCGCCCACCACGAGCCCAACCAGCTCTCCGGCGGCCAGCAGCAACGGGTCGCGCTGGCCCGGGCATTGGTGACTGCACCGGCGCTGATCCTCGCCGACGAGCCGACCGGCAACCTCGACACCCAGTCCACCGCGGAGATCCTGGCGGTGCTCGACCGGCTCAACAGCGCCGGCCGCACGATCGTGGTGATCACCCACGAGGCCGATGTCGCCGCGCACACCCGTCGCCGGATCCGGCTGGTGGATGGATATGTGGTGGAGGACGTGCGGACGGCGGTGGCGGCGTGAGCCTGTCAGAGACCGTACGCTTCGCGCTTCGCGCCATCACCGCGAACAAGCTGCGTTCCGGGCTGACCGTGCTGGGCATCCTGATCGGGGTCGCGGCGGTGATCCTGCTCGTCGCGGTCGGCAACGGCTCCGCGCAGCAGGTCCAGCGGGCGATCGAGCAGCTGGGCACCAACACGTTGACGGTCACGGCCGGCGGCAGCCCGCGGCAGGCGGCCGGCGCCGCGACCCAGAACAGCTCCCTGACCATGGACCTGATCCCGGCGCTGACCGACCCGGCGGAGGCGCCACACGTCCGCAGCGCCTCGCCGGTGGTCACCGGCTCGCAGGTGGCCACCTTCGAGGGCACCGACCATTCGATCCCGCAGTTCGTCGGGACATATCCGGCGTACGTGGCGGCCTCCAACCGGCAGCTGGCCGCCGGTGCGGTCTTCACCGACGACGACGTGGCGCAGGCCCGCAAGGTGGTGCTGCTCGGGTCGACCGTCGCCGAGGAGCTGTTCGGCTCGGTGGACCCGATCGCCAAGCAGATCACGGTCAGCGGCAAGCTGTTCACGGTGGTGGGGGTGCTGGCCGACCGTGGCGGGGTGGGCTTCAACGACCCGAACGACCTGGCGATCGCCCCGGTGAGCACCGTGCAGGAGTCGTTGACTGGGTACGGCCCGATCAACCAGATCCTGATCCAGGCGACCGCGCCCGATCACGTCACCGATGCCCAGGCGGAGGTCACGGCGATCCTGAACCAGCGGCTCGACGTGACCTCAGCGGCGAACGCGCCGTACCGGATCTTCAACCAGTCGCAGCTGCTGGAGGCGCGGGCCGACACCGCCCGGACGTTCACGCTCCTGCTCGGCGCCGTGGCGGGCATCAGCCTGCTCGTCGGCGGTATCGGCATCACGAACATCATGATGGTCACGGTCACCGAACGGACTCGCGAGATCGGCATCCGTAAGGCGCTGGGCGCCCCCAAGCGGACGATCCTCACCCAGTTCCTGGTCGAGGCGACGGTGCTCAGCCTGATCGGCGGTCTGCTCGGGACGCTGGCCGCCGTCGCTGGCAGCCAGGTCACCATCGTGAGCATCAAGCCGGTGATCGTACCGAGCTCGGTGGTGCTCGCCCTGACCGTGTCGGTGGCGATCGGCCTGTTCTTCGGCAGCTACCCGGCGAGCCGGGCGGCGGCGCTGCGTCCGATCGAAGCGCTTCGCTATGAGTAGGGACTGACGAGCATGGATGCGCAGACCGAGCGGCTACCCGACGACATCGACCTGGTCGACGAGGACCCCTTCGGTGACGACCTCGACGAGCGCCTGGCGGCGGCCGCCCCCCGCCGCCTGGCCAACCGGGCCACCTACGTTCTGGCCGGCGTGGTGCTCGTCGCGGCCGGGTTCCTCGCGGGAGCCGTGGTGGAGAAGCACTACGGCGCTCCCGGCGCGGCCGCCGGGGTGACGGGTACCGCCCCGACCGGCGCCGCGTTTCCCGGCGCCGGAAACCGGCGCGGCACCGGCAACACGGGCACCGGCAACACGGCCACCACTCCGATCACCGGTACGGTCAAGCTGGTCGACGGGTCCACTGTGTACATCGACACCCCCGACGGGCGGGTCGTCATCGTGAAAACGACCGCCACCACGGCGGTTCAGCTCACCAGCGCGGGCTCCCTCAAGGACCTGCGCGCCGGCAGCACGGTGACGGTCGAGGGTACCGACGACAACGGCACGTTCAATGCCACCCGCGTCACCACCCCGAGATGACTCGGCTGGATCTATCCGGGGTGGCCGACCTCTGCGACCATGAGGCGTGATCACAGGCGAGTCGCGGGAGCACGAAACAGCCGCAAAGCAGGAACAGCAGGGCGACACGCCCCAGCTGTCCGACGCCGCCCGGCCATCGGGACCGGCGTACGCACGCGAGCTGCTGCACCTGCAGGCCGCCGGGGGCAACGCCATGGTCGGCCGCCTGCTGCGCAGCGTGGCGGGGACCGGGGACCACCTCGACGAGCACGACCCGGCGGCAATCGCGGGGCGGATCCGCCAGCGGCTCGGCGGTGGCGAGCGGCTTTCGCCGGAGGTACACCAGCGTTTCGAACCGGCCTTCGGGGCGTCGCTGGGTGAGGTACGCATCCACACCGACCACGAGGCCGCGGAGCTGGCGGGCGAGGTCGGCGCGCGGGCGTTCACGACCGGCTCCGACGTGTTCTTCGCGGCCGGGACGTACGAGCCGGACACGACCAACGGCGCGCACCTGCTCGCCCACGAGCTGACCCATACGGTCCAGCGCCCGGCGGCACCGGCCGGCGACGGTGACCTGCGGGTGAGCGATCCGGTGGACCGGGACGAGCTGGCCGCGGACCAGACCGCCCGGCGAGTCGTGGCCGGGGATCCGGGGACCGCTGCCGGGCCCGCCGCGGCAAACCAGGACGGCGGGGGTACCGTGACCGTCCACCGCGCGGCCGACACCACGGTGACGAGCACTGACTCCTCCGAGTCCAGCTACGACCCGGCGTCGGCGACCTGGTCGAGCACCAGCAAGACGAGCGTAGTGAGCGGCGAGGAGTCGGCGACCGCGACCAGGTCGAGCAAGCGTTCCGTGGGCCTGTCCGGCGGCGACCTCAGCTACACCGGCACCACCTCGACCAAGAGCGAGGAGTCCGGCCCCGGCTACAGCGGCGCGTCCGGGCGCACCCGCACCAGGAAGGTCGGTACCGGCGGCTACAGCTCGGCCACGTCAACCACCGAGCGGGCCGGCGACGTCTCGGTCACGAACACCTCCGGCACCTCCTACACCGCGACGGGTGGCAAGTACGGGCGGTCGAAGACCACCGGCCAGACCATCGGCACCGTCGACGACAAGGGCGAGCTGGTTTCGGGCACCACCACGAACCGCACCAGCGGCGGCGGCGTGGTCGCCGGTGCCGACGGCTACGGCGGCTACGGCACCGTCGGCGGGGACGCCTCGCAGACCCTGGCCAAGGGCGTCAAGGTGGGCGTCTCCGGCGGGCTCGACGGTCGGTTCACGGTCAACGTGGTCGAGGTGCCGGGCTCCGCGCCAACCGCGTACCAGATCGTCACGACCATCAGCCTCGGTGCGAAGCTGGGCATGTCTGGCGGCGTCGACCGCGCCGGCTCGGGCAGCGTCTCCGGGAGCGCGTCCGGAGCGGTGACCGCGACGTACGTCCACCTGCTGCCCGAGGCCGAAGCGCAGCGGTACCTGACCGCGCTGAACAACATCCGTGCCGCACCTGTCGGCGGGCTCTACCGCGAGCTCGACATCCTCGGTACCGCCGTGAAGGACGGCGACGAGGCGGCCGTGGCCATGCTGCGGGGCCTTTCGGCCGGCGTGCTCGACGATCCGCGCGCGGCCGCCGGGCTCGGCGAAGGGGACAGCTTCACTCTCAAGACCGAGGGCAAGGTCGGCGCGAACGCCTCAGTCGGCGCGCGCGGTGGCGGGGGCGGGATCGGCGCCAGCGGCGGCGTGTCGGCCGGGGCGAGCATGACCTGGACGCTCGCCCGCCGGGGCGGGAAGGTCGTGCTCACCGGCGCGCCGGCCAGCGAGACCGGGTGGAACGCCAGCGGGACCGGGTCCGTCGGGATCGGCTCGATGGGGTACGGCGAGGAGCACAAGAGCTCGTCAAGCCCGACGTACACGTTCGTCCTCGACCCGAACGCGCCAGAGTACGACGGTCTTTACCGGCAGATCATGGCGGCCAACGGCGCCGCCGGGCTCGCCGCGATCGCCACGGCCCATCCGGAACTGGTCAGCGGCAGCGCGATGACGGTCGGGCACGGGGAGACCGACACCACGTCGGCGGGTCTGGGCCCGTTCGGCATGTCCCTCACCAGCGGCACCAACCGCAGCACGACCACAGCAACCGGCCCCAAGGGCGAGACGTTCACCGAGACCGGCAGCGGTACCGGCGGCGCCAGCTTCACGCTCGGTGGCGTCACCGCCGCCAGCTACAGCGAGGGTGAGTCGATCACCACCACCGTGGGGCCGGACAAGACTGCCAAGGGCGACGTCAACACGTCGACCTCGGAGAGCGACTGGTGGAAGACCATCAAGGACGTCGCCGAGCACCCGTTGGCGTCGGTGACCGGGCTGTTCACCGGCACCACAAAGCTCGCGCAGGACACCGACGTCGCTGGGATGAAGCTGTCCGATGCTGACTATGCCCGGATCGCGGCCGCGGCCGAGACCGACGCGTGGCGCAAGGTGTTCACCAGCGTCCGCCACATCGCCGACTGGAACCAGTGCCAGGCTCGGGTCATCGCCGCCAAGGGCGACCGCAAGCTGATCGCGACTGCCCTTGCCGACTTCGTGGCCGGCGACAGCTCGGAGCGGGCCATGATGGTCCAGCAGATCGTCCGGGGCCGGGGCTCGGCCATCGGTGGGGCGCGCTACGAATGGCCGGGCGAGCTGGCGGCGCAGAAGGCGGTGTTCGAGTCGCTGGTCGACGGCGATCCGCTCAGCGAGATCACCACCGCCCAGGAGGCCGGCAACTACGACCAGGCCGGCCGGCTGGCCGCCGCCGCAGTGTCCAAACTGGACGCGTTGGTGGCTGCGATGCGGGCCAACGAGGACAAGTTCCTCGACGCCGCCTCGTTCGGCGAGATGCTGCGCCGGGTAGGGGAGCGGCGGGCCGAGCTGGTGGGCCGGTCACATCTGGTGGCAGCGCACGTCCCACCGCCGACCGAGACGACGGTACCGACCGAGGCTCAGGTCGCGGCCAAGGAGGAGGCCGAGAAGGCCGCGGCAAAGGCCCGCTACGACGGGCTCATGACCTCGCTGCGCGGGTTCCTCGACATGCAGACCCGCATCTTCGGCGTGATCCAGGCCGAGCAGGCGAAGGCCGACGACTGGTTCGACAAGCCGGACGTCATCGTCATCGCCAAGAAGCTCACGGAGCTGAAGGACAAGGTGTACCCGGAGTGGGACAGCGTCTTCCAGGCCGCGCTCCAGGCGGCCAAGGAGGCCGGCTTGCCGGCGCCGACCGAGCCGGTGCCCGCCCGGGGCTGGTGGCAACACCTGAATGACATCACGATGAAGAGCTACTGACGCGACGAGCGTGCCCACCGGCTTGCCGGTGGGCACGCTCGTCGTACGGCGCTACTCAGCCGAGTGATGAATCGTCTCCAGGCTGCCGTCGCCGTCGGTGTCCGTGGCGACGCTGTCCAAGTCACCGTCCTGATCCCGGTCGACACCGACGAAGTCGATCGTGCCGTCGAAGTTGCGGTCGAGCGCGATGTGGTCGGGGACCCCGTCACCGTCCTCGTCGAAGACGATCTTGTCCGCCACGCCGTCGCCGTTGCGGTCGTACGCGATCATGTCGACCTTGCCGTCGCCGTCGCGGTCGTACGCGGCCACCACGGGATGCGGCGCGTCCTGGCCGGCCTCGTCGACCTCCATGCCCATCGGGCCCAGGTCATACTCGCTCGGAACCTCGCTCATCTCAGCGTCCCCTTCGATCGAATACCGTGGACCACCTTACGGGCAGCCCGCAAGCCGGCAAGGCAGCCACGACGGCGATCTTTGCCCGGCCAGCCTGTCTAGACTCAGCCCATGCCGGAGCAGCACGCGTTTCCGCCCGACTGGGATGGGTTCCCACCGGACCTTTCGCTGCAGCCGGACGGTTCGCCCGCCCCGGACCGGTCGCCCCCGCCAGTGCCGGCACCGACGGCCCCGCCGGCGCCGTCCTCGGCACCGCCACCGGTGGCTGTGCCACGGGCTCCGGCCGCTGTGCCGCGGGATCCGCTCGCCGAGCCGCGCCGCCGCACGGGTCGCCTGATCCTGGTGGCTTCGGTGGTCGTGGTCGTGCTCAGCGCTCCGGCGCTCGTCATCGCCTGGCTGGCGCACGGTACGGCCAGCCGCCAGCCGGCAGCCGTCGCGGTCACCTCGGCGCCGGCCGGTGACCCGTCCATCTCCGCGACGCCGAGCCAGCCGACTACTCAGGCGCTGACGTCAGCGGCCGCGAGCGCCGCGAGCTCGGCGAGCCCCGTGCCGGACGCCGAGAACCTCATCGCCGTCGACGACTTCTCCGGTACCGCGCCGGACCGTACCCGGTGGGGCATCTACGAGTCCACCGCCCCGAACGGGTCGTCCCGGTCGCCCAGCATGGTGCGCGTCGCAGGTGGCGAGCTGCGCATCGTGGGTACGGGCAAGAACCCGACCGGGGCGGGCAACGTCTCCGGCGGCCTGTGCTGGTGCGGTACGGGCGGGAACCGGACGTACGGCAAGTGGCAGGTGAGGGCGAGGTTCGACGCGGGAGCCGGCTACGGGCCGGTCATCGGGCTCTGGCCGAAGTCGGACGACCCGCACGAAGGCTGGATCAGCTTCGCCGATGTTCCGGAGGCGCAGCGGCAGACCGTGCACGGATACGTCGCGTGGCCGCATGACACGAGGATGTCCAGCGAGCGCAAGCTGAGCGGGAACTTCACCGGCTGGCACACGTACACCGTCGAGTGGCGCGCGACCTACGTGAAGATGTACGTCGACACCAAGCTGCTCTACGACTCCACCGCCGTCGGTCAGCCGGTGGTTATCCCGAGCACGCCGATGCACCTGTACATGCAGCAGACCGCGGGCCCGATGGATGGCATCGGCCCGCCGGACGCGAGCACCCCCAACGAGGTGACCATGCACGTCGACTGGGTGCGCATGTACCGCTGACTATCCGAGCGAGTGCTTCTTGAGCCAGGCGAGCGTGGTGTCGGCGACGTCGCGCCGGCCTTTGCCAGGATTGGTCTCGTGGACGAGCAGATCACGCCATTCCTGCGGACCGCCGACGCGCAGGCGGCTCTCGACTGGTATGCCCGGCTGGGCTTCACCAAGGACTGGGAGCACCGCTTCGAGCCAGGCCTGCCGTTGTTCGTGGCCGGTGGGGACCGGAGATCGAGCTACGTGACCCGGACGGCAACCGGCTTCGGATCGGTCGCGTCGCAAGCTGAGACCCTGGCGGCGGGCGCGGCGCCGTCAGGCCAGTCTCCCCGGTCGCCGGGTCGGGTCACCGGCCGTGCGTGGTCGGCACGCTGGCCGGCGCCTCGTTGCGGGCCGGAACGAGGTCTCCGTTGGTCGCCCAGCTGACCGCCAGCACGACGAGGAAGGCGAGGACCGCGAGCCAGATGACGGCCGTCCGGGTCTGTGACCAGGCAGTCTGGCGCAGGCCCGACACCAGGCCCTTGGTCTTGCTGACATCTACCCAGGCGCGACGCATGAACTGAAACGCGACCCCGCCCAGGAACCCGAGGACCAGCCCGAACAGGAAACCGCCGCTGCCCAGGACCCGCATCGTCGGCCCCGGTTCCGCCAGCAAGATCGTCACGTTGCTGGTCACCAGTACAGAGTGGACTAAACAACGCAGCAGGTCACGAGGTATTTGACGGACACCTTCGACAACGGCACATGCCGGCCGCATCGTCTTGGGGGAGCTGCGCGCTACTGGACGCCGACGGCGTCCGCCATGTGGTCGGGCTCGTCGAAGCCGCGGCCGGTGACGGTGTTGGCGGTTTCCAAGCCGGCCGCGACCCGCTTGGCGTGCCGGTCGTAGAGCACCGTATAGACCGCGGCCGCCAGGTTGGTGCAGTGCCGGGTCGGGATCACGACGAAGCGATGGCACAGCCCAAGGACCGCGCGGTCCAGCGAACCGTCCTCCGGACCGAACACGTACACCGCCTGCTCGGGATGGATGAAGTCGATGAGCGACTCGGCGTTGCGCCGCAGCTCGACGGCGACCGGTACCGCCGCGGATGTGAAGGCGTCAAAGGGCTGGTCGCTGTGGCGCAGCTCGACATCCTGGTAGCCGCGCATGCGCTCTTCGCGAGGCAGCCGGAACCGGCGCTCGCCGATCAGCTGTACCCGGTCTCCGGTGAACCAGGCCTGAGCCACTCCGTAACAGGAGGCGGCACGAACCGCAGCCCCCACGTTGTGCGGGAACTTCGGATCGATCAACACAATCGCCGGAGCGCGCCCATCCCCCGCCGTACCGGCGCGACCTGGATGCCCATGGGGCCAGTGTGGGCACCACGCCGAGGAGCGATCAACCAGGTTCCGGCCCGGTCCGCTCGGCTTCGATGATCGACAGGTCGCGCACGGCGAACCGGTGGTGGGCCCATTCCTCGTCGAAGACCACGTGCAGGCATGACGTGGCGGTACGCGACGCCGGGGGCGGCCCCCCGGGAGCGGTGTTCGGTGGTCGTACCCGATCGAGGTCCTCCTGCGTGACCGCCTCCAGGAGCGCCCGCACGCTCGCGATCCGCCCGGCACGCACCTCCGCGACCTCGTCGAAGGTCGGCGTGGCGCCGGTGTCGATCCCGAAGGACTCGTGGTCGGGGACGAACGACGGCGGCAGCCCGAGCGGGTGGAAGGGGCGCGGCTGACCCGCAATGGCGTGTGAGACCCAGGAGTCGGTCACCAACACCAGATGCCGGAGCGTCTCGGTGAACGACCACTCGTCGTTGACCGACCGGTGAAGGTCGGCCTCGGGCAGGGTCCGGGCTCGCTCCATCGTCTCGCCCCAGAACGACTCGACGACCGCCCACGCCTCTCGCATCCCCTCGGGGGTGGTTGGGCGCAGCTTTGTCCGCTCCGGGTACCGGCGGTCCAGCTCGGCCGCGATCAGCGGGCTACCTCGACGCCGTTGACCCGCAACCCTCTGATGTCGCCGTCGATGTCGGCATTGGTCAGGAGTACGCCGTACATGCGCGCACCAGAAAGATCGACTTCTCGGAAGAGCGCTCGCGACATGTTGAGGTCGACGAACTCCGCGCCCTCGAACTCATCGGACCCGACGTATCTGGCCATCCGTGGATCGTATGCGGGGGCGGTAACCTCGACTGTATGACGTCATCCGTTGGAAAGGGGGCTGCCGCGCACCCCGCCGTCGCATGAGCGGGGTGTGGGTCCGTACCCGGACCGAGCTGCGCGCCCAGCGACGCAGCCGCGCGCACCGCTGCTGGGACCACCTGCTCGCCGCACCGTTGTGGCCCAAGTACGGCGTCAACCTCGGAACCCTGCTGCGTACCTGTGACGCGGTCGGCGCGTGCCTGGTGGTGCCCCGCCGGCCGTGGGTCGACGATGCGCTTGCCACCGGAAACACGTTGCGCCGGCCGTCGTGCGTGCACCGCGTGTCCCGTCCGCTGGACTGGCTCGCCGCGCAACGCGCTCAAGGGTCGGCGATCGTCGGGGTGGAGCTCGCCGACGACGCCGTACGCCTGGCCGACCTGCCGGCCGCGCGCAAGCGCACCGTGGTGGTGCTGGGCAACGAGGGCGACGGCATCCCGTATGAGGCCCTGCCGTTGCTGGACACAGTCGTGGAGATCCCGATGGTGGGTACCGGGCTGTCGCTCAACGTGGCAGTGGCGGGTTCGCTGGTGCTGTACAAGCTGGCCGGGCTCGTGTAGCCGGTCTCAGGTGGCCAGGTGCGGGAACACCTTCGACACCTTGGCCACCAGGTAGTCGCCGTACGTCCCGGTGAACGCGCGCAGGTCCTGGCCGTCCCACCGCTGCTCGCCCGCCGTGCTGGTGGCCGCGCGCCCCGGCAGCGGTGGTACCTCGGCGCAGAAGTCGGGGTCGAAGAAGAACGGGAACGACAGCCGGTCGCGCCCGCTGACGTTGCGGACCCGGTGCGGCGTGGACCGGTACCAGCCGCCGGTCATCCGGTCCAGCATGTCGCCGATGTTGCACACGAACGTGCCGGGGATCGGCGGCGCGTCCACCCAGCCGCGCGGTGTGCCTACCGAAAGGCCGCCGGTGTCGTCCTGGGCGAGCAGCGTCAGCAGCCCGTAGTCGGTGTGCTCGCCGACGCCCCAGCCCGCATTGTCCGGTGTGGACGGTGGGTAGTGGAAGATACGGAACAGCACCGTCGGGTTCGCGGTGTAGCCGCTGGCGAAGTAGTCGGCCGCGAGCCCCAGGCTGAGCGCGATGCCGCGAAGGACGGCCTGCGCCGTCCGGGTCATCTCGTCGAGGTACTCCAGCACGGCCTCGCGGAGCATTGGTACCTGGCGCGGAAACAGGTTCGCGCCATGCAGCGGCAGGCCCGCCTGTACGCGAGGGTCGTCATCCGGTAGCTCCGTACCGAAGTAGATGCCCTCCTTCAGGTCCGGCCGTCCCGACGTCAGCTCCGCACCGACCGGGAAGAAGCCACGCCAGGCGCGCCCACCGCGCTCCATGGCGATCGCCATCTTCTCGTCCAGCGGCAGCTCGAAGAACTCCCGGCTGGCGCGGTCCAGCAGCTCGATCAGCGTGGCCGGTACGCCGTGCCCGGTCACGTAGAAGAACCCGCTGGCGCGGCAGGCCGCCTCGATGTCCCGAGCCGCCTGCGCGAGCGGCGGCCCGGGGCGGCCGAAGAGCGAGGAGATGTCGACGACGGGAAGTACCACGCCGCCAATCGTGCCCGATCAGGCACCATGGTGAGGTGACGGCTCCGCTCCGCCCTCGGGCGGCCGATGTGGCTGCCCGGCCGGTACGCGAAGTGCCGCGCGCCGCGGGCAGCCGCCTCGCCCTGCTGCGCGACATGCGCCGCGACCCGCTGGCGACGGCCACCCGGCTGCGCCACGATCACGGCCGGATCGTGCTGCTGCCTATCCCGGGCCTGCGGGTGTACCTGGTCAGCGATCCGGCCGCCATCCAGGACGCGCTGACGCTGACCAACCGGGCGTACGGCAAAGGCCTGGCCCGCCGCCGCGACCCGACCGGCCCGGCCATCCGGCCGCTGTCGAAGATCCTGGGCGACGGGCTGCTGGTCAGCGACGGCGAGCTGTGGCGGCGCCAGCGCCGGCTGATGGCGCCGCTGTTCCACCACACCCGGGTCGCCGCGTACGGTGCCACCTTCGCCAGGCTCGCCGAGCAGGCCGGGTCGGCTTGGCGCGACGGGGAGGTCCGCGACCTCCACCGGGACATGACCGAGCTGACCCTGGCGATCGTCGCGCGTACCGTCTTCGATGTCGACCTCGACGCCGAGGTGGTGGCACATATCCGCCGGTCCCTGACCGACAACCTGTCCACAGCCCGGCGGCGCGTGGTGCCCTGGGGGAGGTGGGCCGACCGGCTTCCGCTGCCGTCGACCCGGCGCTGGAACGCCGACCTGGCCGCCCTCGATGCCATCGTGTACCGGCTGATCGCGCAACGCCGGGCGGCCGGCGCTGGCGGTGCCGACCTGTTGAGCCTGCTGCTGTCGGTCCGTGACGAGGACACCGGCGAGACCATGGCCGACGGCCAGATCCGCGACGAGGCGGTCACCGTTCTGCTGGCCGGTCACGAGACCACCGCGAGCGCCTTGGCGTGGGCGTTCCATCTGCTCGCCCAGCACCCAGTGGAGCAGGACCGCCTCGGCGCCGAGCTGGACGAGCTGCTGGGCGACCGGCTGCCGGGAGTCGGTGACCTGCCCCTGCTGCCGTACACCGGGGCGGTCCTGCACGAGTCGCTGCGGCTCTACCCGCCGGCCTGGGTCCTAGCCCGGCGGCTGCTGGCGCCGAGGGAGGTGTGCGGGTACCTGTTGCCGGCCGGATCGATGGTGGTCTTCAGCCCGTGGCTGGCGCACCGGGACCCGGCATGGTGGCCGGAGCCGGACCGGTTCCGGCCGGAGCGCTGGCTGTCCACATCGCAGGCCGGTTCCGGCCGCTTGACCGCGGACTCCGCTTCGCTACGTCCGCTGGCGGCCTCGGAGGACGAGCGGCCGCGGTACGCGTACTTCCCGTTCGGGGGCGGGCCGCGTCAGTGCATCGGCAACGCCTTCGCGGAGATGGAGGCGGTCCTCGCGCTGGCCACGCTGTGCCGGCGATGGCGCGTCGCTCCGGTGGCCGGAACCGAGGTCACGCCGCTCGCGCTGGTGACGTTGCGACCCCGCCACGGCGTACCGCTGACCGTCCACCGCCGCCAACTTGGATGAGATGCGCGGCTCCGCCCGTCTCGGTCAATCTGTCCTACCCAACCTCACGCCTTGATCATCTGCGAGGTCTATTGAGTACGGACAACAGAGGGCGATGGGCCCGATCAAGCGAAGAAGGCATGCAACTGTGCTGCCACGAGCTCCGGCTTGCCCGTGTTGTCGGCGGCTAGGTGACCGACGCCGGGCAGCGTGACTCGCCGAGCGTTGGGCAACACGGCGCTGAGCCCGTCGAGCGCGGCCTTCAGGTACTTGGCGCTGTTGGCGCCTCCGAGCAGGAGCACCTCGCAGTGCACGGCCCCGAACCTCTCCAACGCGCCCTCGCTGTCCATCACCGTACGGCCGTCGTAACGCATCGTGGGAATGAGGTCGCCGATAGGCACAACGCCTGGCCGGCGAGTCTTCTGGTCGGCTCTCAACGCCAGGCTCATCAGCGGCACCAGCAAGAATCGCGGCGCGAGCCGGACACCTGTCGAGTCACCGGTTCCCTTCATGATCGTGACGAAGGCCGAAGCCGGCCTGCCTTTACCGAGCTCGCGCTCGTAGCGGGGAACCCATGACGTCGACGAGACGCCGTCGAACGATAGCGGCGGTTCGTACAGCGCGAGCCTGGTGATCTCCGCAAGCGTAAGCGCGGCCTGCAACGCGATCACGGCACCGGCGCTCAGCCCGAATACGTTGCGAGCGCCGGTCTCGCGAAGCAGCGCGTGGAGGTCTTCGACTTCCCTGGTGATGCCGTGGTCGTTGCCGAACGGGCCGCTCATGCCCCGCCCGCGCCGGTCAGGCACGTAGACGCTGAAGCCGTCCGACAGGGCTGTGGCCAGCCTCATCAAGTTCTGCGACGCCTGCATCCCGCCGTGCAGCAGGACAACGCCCGGGCCGTTGCCGACCTGGCGATATCCGATACTCGTGCCGTCGTCCGAACTGACCACCCCGGTCCGGAACGCCGACGAGGACGTGGTGCTCATCCGGGCCCCCTTCTCACGATCCGCACGCGGGCATGGAGTACGGCAGTCGAACCCGGAGGTCGACGCCGCATCCATCGTCAATATTAGTTGACAGGATCGCCATCTGTCAACGTAGGTTGACGTGGTTTGGTGCCTACGTGTTCACCCCGCTGGGCCGCAGGATCAACCTGGTAACGCTGCGGCAACGCCGCGGGCAGGACCCGCAAGTCACCCTCGTCGTCAGGGTCGCGGCCACGCAACTCGCGATGAAGAAGACTTCCGTCGCCCCTGGGCGGAAGGCTGCGCGTCGTCGCGGATTTCGGCGACCGGGAGTACCGGCTGACATAGCGCGCGAGGGTTGCGTCCAGGAAACGGCTTGTAGTAGTCAGGAGACCGGTCGTAGTGCCTGACACCCTGGGGGCCGTCATGGTCGTTCGCCGTCGGACCGCACTCTCCGTACTCGTGGTGGCCGCGTTAGCCGGCACGCTGGTCAACGCCTCGGCCGCTCAGGCAGCAAAGCCCGCGCCACCCATCGTGAAGTCACCGGTCGCGGTGGGTCGTGGCGGGGCCGTCGCCACGGTCGACCTCGACGCCACCCGGGTCGGCCTCGAGGTGCTGCGGCGCGGCGGCAACGCCGCTGACGCGGCCGTCGCGGCGGCGGCCACGCTGGGCGTGACCGAGCCGTTCTCGTCCGGTATCGGCGGTGGTGGCTTCTTCGTCTTCTACAACCGCCACACGAAGACGGTGGAGACCATCGACGGCCGGGAGGCAGCGCCGGCCTCGATGCAGGAGAACGCGTTCATCAACCCGGCGACGGGGCTGCCGTTCGAGTTCCAGGAGGCCCGGGTCAGCGGCATCTCGGTGGGCGTACCCGGTTCCCCGCTGACCTGGCAGGCGGCGCTGCAGCGATGGGGCACGATGTCGCTGCGCGACGCGCTGGCCCCCGCGATCGAGGTCGCCGACCGCGGCTTCGTGGTGGACCAGACCTTCTTCAGCCAGGTCAACGACAACCTGGCCGCGTTCTCGCAGTTCAGCTCGACGAGCGCGCTGTACCTGCCGAACGGGCAGCCGCCGGCCGTCGGTTCCACGTTCCGCAACCCGGACCTCGCCCAGACCTACCGCCTGCTCGCCCAGAACGGCGTCGGCGTGCTCTACCGGGGCGAGGTGGCTCGCGACATCGTCGCGACCGTACAGGATCCGCCGCGCGTCGATACGCCGCCGGTTGCCTGGCCGTTCCCCATCCGTCCCGGCACGATGCAGCTGTCCGACCTGGCTGGCTACGACGTCCGGTCGCCGCGTCCCACGCACATGAGCTACCGCGGCTTCGACGTCTTCGGGATGCCGACCCCGTCCAGCGGCGGCTCGACGGTCGGCGAGGCGCTGAACATCGTCGAGAACTGGGATCTCGGCGACCTGTCGCGGGTGCAGGCATTACACCGGTACCTGGAGGCGAGCGCCCTGGCCTTCGCCGACCGCAACCGGTACGTGGGCGACGGCACGCCGCGCGCGCTGCTCGACGAGCTGCTCAACCCGAAGTTCGCCCGGGAGCGCGCCTGCCTCATCGGCACGCACGCGCTTCCCAAGCCGGTCGCGCCTGGTGTACCGGATGGGGTCTATGACCGGTGCGCCATTACGACGCCGACGGTGACCCGGACCGAGGAACGGGGGACCACGAACCTGACCGTCGCCGACAAGTGGGGCAACGTCGTGGAGTACACGTTGACCATCGAGCAGACCGGCGGGAATGCCATGGTCGTCCCCGGACGCGGGTTCCTGCTCAACAACGAGCTCACCGACTTCAACTTCGTCCCCACGCAAGGCACGGCGCCCGACCCGAACCTGCCGGCGCCCGGCAAGCGCCCCCGCAGCTCGATGTCGCCGACCATCCTGCTGGTGCACGGACGGCCGTTCCTCGCCACCGGCTCTCCGGGCGGCTCGACCATCATCACCACGGTGCTGCAGATCCTGATCAACCGCATCGACTTCGGCATGACGCTACCCGAGGCGATCGCGGCCGCCCGCGCGACTCAGCGCAACACCGCCGCCGTCCAGGCCGAACCTGCGTTCCTGGCCTCACCGGAGGCGGCGGCGCTGGCCTCGCCGGAGATAGGCCATGTGTTCGCGCTCAACCCGGAGATCGGTGCCGCGACCGGCATCGAGTTCCTGCCCGACGGGCGCACGCTCGCGGCTGCCGAGCCGGTACGCCGGGGCGGGGGCTCCGCGGCGGTGGTGAGGCCGTCGAGGTAGGTTTCGGCGTGGAGGCGTGAGGGCACCTGGTGGGCTCCGCGGTCTTCAAAACCGACGTGACCGAGTAGCTCGGTCAGGCGGGTTCGATTCCCGTCCGCCTCCGCCAACGGCCCTTGCCTAGGACGCCGTTGCGGGCCAGCGCGACGACCAGCAGCGGCACGCCGACCGCCGTGGGCAGGAACCAGAACGACGGCGGCGGGAGCAGCTTCCACAGCGGCAACCGCGGGCTGTTGTCCACGTAGAACCCGGCGTCGCGAGGAGCCCGGCGACCATCCCTATGTATAGGTACGCTACCTATGGCCTTGGGGGACCTCACGCATCCCTGACCGGGTCAAGAAGGACTACCGTCTTCGATGTCACCATCGCTGACGGGGCCGCGAGAAGGGACCCGGCATGACGACCGTAGAGGACGAGCGGGTCGAAGATCGCAAATCCCTGATGGCCGGGTGGCCGCGCTGGGTCGGTCCGGCGCTGGGCATCGTGATCTTCCTCCTGGTCGCGGCGCCGCTGGGCAGCATCGGCGGCAAGCTGTCCGACGTACAGCGCAACGACAGCGCGTCGTACCTGCCTGAAGGCGCCGAGGCCACCGTCGCGCTCGCGGCGTCGAAGCGGTTCACCGGCTTGGAGAGCACCCCGGCGATCATCATCTATACCCGGCCCTCCGGCATCACCGAGGCCGATCGCATCCAGCTCACCCTGGTGACCCTGGCCATCGCGGAGCACCTCAACACCCGGCTCGCCGGACCACCGAGGGGCCCGGTCGTCTCCGACGACGGCAAGGCCGCCCAGATCATCGTCCCGTTCGCCGGCTCGGACCCCAAGCCGATCCGCGAGGACGTGCGCTGGCTGCGGCAGCGCGCCGCTGAGGTGCCGGACCTCGAGGTGCACGTCGCCGGTCCGGCCGGCGCGGTCACCGACCTGGTCGACGTGTTCGGCGCGGTCAACGGCGTACTGCTGCTCGTCACCGCCGCGGTGGTCCTGCTGATCCTGGTCCTGGCGTACCGCAGCCCGATCCTGCCGTTCGTAGTGCTCGCCGTCGCTGGGACCGCGCTCGGCGTAGCCAACGGCACGGCGTACCTGCTTGCCAAGGCGAACCTGATCACCATCTCCGGGGACGCGCAGGGCATCCTCGACGTGCTCGTCCTCGGCGCCGGCACCGACTACGCCCTGCTGCTCGCCGCCCGGTTCCGCGAGGAGCTGCGCCGTCGCGAGGACCGGTACGAAGCGATGCGGGCCGCCTGGCGCGCCGCCCTCCCGCCGATCGCCGCGAGCGGCGGCACGGTCATCCTCGGCCTGTTGTGCCTGCTCGTGTCGAACCTGGCCTCGACCCGCGGCCTCGGCCCGGTCGCCGCGATCGGCATCGCCTCCGCGCTGGTCTCGATGCTCGTGCTGCTACCGGCCGCCCTGGTCCTGCTCGGCCGGACCGCGTTCTGGCCCTTCCGGCCGCGGTACGGGTCGGTGCCGGCCGAGGGGACCGGCGGCTGGGCCCGGGTGGCCCGGGGCGTTGGTCAGCGCCCCCGGCTGGTGTGGGCCGTGACGGCGCTGGCCCTCGTGGGGCTGGCACTGGGCCTGACCCGGTTGCAGGCCGAGGGCGTGCCGCGGACCAAGTCGTTCCTGGCCGAGGTGGACTCCAACGCCGGCCAGGAGCTGCTGAGCGAGCATTTTCCGGCGTCGGCCGCCACCCCGGCGGTGATCGTGGCCAACGCCGACCGGCGGGACGAGATCCTCGACGTCGCCAGCCGGGTGCCCGGGGTGGCCAAGGCGACCGCGTACGTGGATCCGCTGGAGGCCTACGACGCGCGCCGCCTGGGCAAGCCGGCGCCGGGCCCGAAGGTCGTCGACGGGCTGGTTCGCGTCGACGCGACCCTGGACGTACCCGTGGACTCGGCGCGGGCGGCCGAGGTGATCCGCGCCCTGCGGGCCGCCGTGCACGCGGTACCCGGCGCGGGCGCGCGGGTCGGTGGCTACACGGCGACGAACCTCGACGTACAGGAGACCGCCCAGCGGGACCGGCTGGTGATCATCCCGCTCGTCCTGGCGGTCGTCTTCGTGATCCTGATGCTGGTGCTGCGCGCGATCGTGGCGTCGCTGGTGCTCATTGGCACCGTGATCCTGTCCTTCCTGGCAACCCTGGGCGTGTCCGGCGTGGTCTTCCGGGACGTGATCGGGTTTGCCGGAGCGGACTCGTCGTTCCCGCTCTTCGCGTTCGTGTTCCTGGTCGCCCTAGGCGTGGACTACAACATCTTCCTGATGACCCGGGTACGCGAGGAGACGGCGCGGCGCGGCCACCGCGACGGTACGCTGACCGGCCTCGCCCTGACCGGAGGGGTGATCACCTCGGCCGGGGTGGTGCTCGCCGCCACGTTCGCGGCGCTGGCCGTGCTCCCGCTGGTGTTCCTCGCCGAGCTCGCCTTCGCCGTGGCGTTCGGCGTACTCCTCGACACGCTGGTGGTCCGCTCGCTGCTGGTGCCGGCGCTGACCCTGGACATCGGCCGGGCGGTCTGGTGGCCGAGCGCCTTGCGCCGCGGTGCCCCGTAAGCTGTGGCACCCGGTAACCGGGTGCCCGTCCGTGACCTATGTGGGGGACGATGGGACGCCAGGAACGACCGCTGGATCCGGCCGCCGGCCCGCTGCAAGCGTTCGCCCATGACCTGCGGCAGCTGCGGCGAGGCGCTGGTAGCCCGGGCTACCGTGCGCTGGCTCGCCGGGCCGGGTACTCGGCGTCGGTCCTGTCCACCGCGGCGAACGGCAGCGACCTTCCGTCGTTGCCGGTGGTGCTCGCCTACGTCGGCGCCTGCCGCGGAGACGTCAAGGCTTGGGAGCGGCGCTGGCAGGAGCTGGCCAAGCTTGCCGCGGAGTGGGAGAGGCCGGCCGCCGGACCCCGGGGCCGCCGCGCGCGGCCGACCGAAGGCGCATCGCCGCGGCAGCTCCCGCCCGACGTTCCGGCGTTCACCGGTCGCCGGCACGAGATCGCCGAGCTCGACCGGTTGATGGCGCAGACCCGTGACGCCGTGACGGTCGCGGCGATCGCCGGTACCGCCGGGGTTGGCAAGACCGCTCTGGCGGTGCACTGGGCGCACCGGGTAGCCGACCGGTTCCCCGACGGCACCCTCTACGTGGACCTGTGCGGGTACGGCCGCGGCAAGCCGGCGGAGCCCACGCACGTGTTGCACGCCTTCCTGCGCACGCTCGGGCTGGCCGGCGACCACCTGCCGGACGGGCTGGCCGAGCGAGCGGCCAGGTTCCGTTCCCTGCTCGCCGGCCGCCGGATGCTGATCGTGCTCGACAACGCATGCAGCGCCGAGCAGGTCAGGCCCCTGCTGCCCGGCCACTCGTCGTCCTTCGTCGTGGTGACCAGCCGGGACGGCCTCGCCGGTCTCGTATCCCGCCAGGGCGCCCGCCGCATCGAGCTCGATGCCCGCCCCGAGCTCGATGCCCGCCTTGAGCTGGGCATGCCCGCCAGCCCAGCGGCGGCCGGGTAGGCGTGGCCATGGCGCGGCCCTATGCCGTCGTGATCGGCGAGGCGCTCGTCGACCTCCTCGAAGACGTCCGCGACGGCCAGCGGGTCTACCGGGAGGCGGTCGGCGGCGCGCCGCTCAACGTCGCGGTGGGCGTCGCCCGGCTGGGACACCCGGTCGAGCTCGTCGGGTCGCTCGGCGACGACGTTCTGGGCCGGCGGGTGCGCCAGTTCCTCGCCGAGGTGGGCGTCGGAACGGATCATCTCGTCCCGGTCGACGTCGCGACGACCATCGCGCTGACCACCTTCGACGGTAGCGAGCCGGACTTTCATTTCTACGGCGAGCCGCCGTCCTACGGGCTGCTCGGGCCCGAGCTGGTCGACCCGAACCTGGTTCCGGGCGCGTCGGTGCTCTACTGCGGTTCGATCGCGCTGCTCCAGCCACGGCTGCTGGCGACCGCGCTCGCCGCCTGGTCGGCCGCTGGCGCAGCGGGCACCAGCCGAGCCTTCGACCCGAACGTACGCCCTCGTTTGGTCACCGACGTGGCCCGGCTGCGACAGACGGTCGAGGAGTTCGCCGCGACAGCCGACCTGGTGAAGCTGAGCGCCGCCGATGCCGCCGCGCTGTACGGCGCGACCCCCGGGGCCGCCGCGGGGCACCTGATCGATCTCGGCGCCCGCGCCGTCGTGGTCACCCTCGGCGCCGCCGGCGCCCTGGTGCGCCACGGCGGTGAGACCGAGACGGTACCCGCGCCGCGGGTGGCCGCGGTCGACGCCACCGGCGCGGGCGACGCCACCATGGCCGGCCTGTTGCACGGGTTGCTGGTGGCGCCCCCGGACGACCTGGCCGGCTGGGTCCGCCTGGTCGAGTTCGCCGTGGCGATTGCCGCGCTCACCTGTGAGGCGCCCGGCGGCGCTACGGCGATACCGACGCTGGCGCAGGTGCAGGCGAGGTTTCCCGGCATCCGGCCGCCGCAGTAACGCGCCGGCCCTCCCCGTGGCGGCGGCGTTGGGAGAATCACCCGCATGACCGACACCGCTGGGTATCTGCGTACCCTCGCTCGCGCCAAGGCACAGACCGACTCGGAGCGCTGGGCCGAGGCGGCGGGCCTGTGGGAACAGGTGGTGGCCGCCAACCCGGTCAACGGCAACCATTGGGACCGGCTGGCGCAGGCGCGGTTCGAGTCGCACGACTACGCGGGCGCGCTGGTCGCCTACGAGAAGGTGCGCGACCTGGGCGTGTGGGACCAGCGCGAGACGGTGTTTCCCAGCGCGGTGTGGTACCGGATCGCCTGCTGCCACGCCCGGCTCGGCGACGCCGAGGAGGCGCTGCGGGCCCTCGGTCGCGCGGTCGAGCTCGGCCTGCGCGACCTGGAGCAGGCTTCGCGCGACGAGCATCTCGCGTCGCTGCACGCCAACGAGCGCGTCCGTGAGGTGCTCGGACTGTCCGATGTGGACTGCGCGGGCCGCGACGAGGGATGGCGTGCGGATCTGCGGTTCTTCGCGCGCGAGGTGCGCCGCCGGGCGTACCGGCCGGCCGGCTCGCACCTCGGACCGGCCGTCGACGAGCTGCACGCGGCGGTACCGGAGCTGTCAGACGCCCAGCTGCTGGTGCGGCTGTGCGAGCTGGTGGCGACGCTGGGCGACGGCCATGCCTTCGTGGAGGCCCCCGAGGAACGTGCCGACCTGCGCATGAGCCTGCCGTTGCAGCTCTTCCTGTTCGCCGACGGCCCGTTCGTCACCGCCGCGGCACCCGAGCACGAGGCACTCCTCGGTGCGCAGGTGCTCGCGTTCGACGGCGAACCGGTCGAGCGGGTGGTCAGCGCGGTCGACCGGACCATCGGGCGCGACAACGAGCATGGACCCACCGCCGTCGTGCCCTGGCGCCTGGTTCGCACCGCCTTCCTGCACGGGCTCGGCATGGTCGGTGACCCGGCGAGCGTCACGCTGACCGTACGGTCGCCCGACGGTACGACGCGGACGGTGCCCGTCGCCGCCCAGCCGGCACCGGCGACGCTCCCGCGCGTCCTGCCATGCCCGGCCGGTTGGCGGTTCCTGCCGGAGACGCTCACCGAACCCCTGCCGCTGTACCTGCGCAACTGCGGCGCGAGCTACTGGTACACCTCGCTGGCGCCGCAGCGCCTGACCTACTTCCAGCTCAACCGCGTCGCCGACGATCCCGGCGAGCCGCTGGCCGCCTTCGTCGAGCGGCTCTTCGCCGCGATCGCCGTGGCCGGCTCCGACCGGCTGGTCATCGATCTGCGCTGGAACGGTGGCGGCAACACGTTCCTGACCCCGCCGCTGCTGCACCGCCTCATCGCCTGCGACCGGGTCAACCGGGCCGGCGGGCTGTTCGTCATCATCGGGCGCCGGACCTTCTCCGCCGCGCAGAACCTGGCCACCCTCATCGGCGACCACACCCGTGCCATCTTCGTCGGTGAGCCGACCGGGTCGAGCCCGACCTTCGTCGGCGAGACCATCCCGTTCCGGTTGCCGTACAGCGGGTTCTGCGTCAACGTCTCCGACCTGTACTGGCAGACGTCCTGGCCGATGGACCACCGGAGCTGGATCGCGCCCGAGCTCTACGCCCCACCGACGTTCGCCGCGTATGCGGCGAACCGCGACCCCGCGATGGAGGCGATCCTCTCCTGCGACGAGCACCTTCCTGGCTGGTAACCAGCCGTTCGTCCCGCAGTCGCGAGCATCAATCTGGCACTGGATGCCAGATTGTGAGAGCATGGCTGCGACTAGCGAACACGTCGGCTAGGAGGGGCCATGAGCGCGACGACGAAGGTTGTCCGGGGTGCGTCGACGTTGGCGGAGAGCGGGCCGCAGACAGCACGGGTGACCAGCCGGTTCGAGGACCTGATCACGGCGGTGCTGGGCACCTGCATGGTGGGCGGTCTGCTCACCGACGCCTGGGCGCACACGAACATCGTGAACCAGCTGGAGAGCTTCTTCACGCCGTGGCACGCAATGCTGTACGGCGGGTTCGCCGCCACCGCCGCGTGGACGTTCTGGCTCGGCTTCCGCCGCCGGCACGGGGTGCCACGCTGGTGGCGTAACGCCTGGCCCGCCGGGTACGCCGTCGGCGCCCTCGGTGCCGCGCTCTTCCTCGTGGCCGGCTTCGGCGACATGATCTGGCACCAGGTCCTGGGCATCGAGGCCACCCTCGACGCCGCCTTGAGCCCCACCCATCTCGTGCTCGCCACCGGCGCGACCCTCCTGCTGACCAGCCCGCTGCGCTCCTGGTGGGCCAATGGAGCGGGCCGGGATCGGGCGGCGACCGGCGTCTGGTCGCTCGCCATCGCCCTCCCGGTGGCGCTGGTCCTGGTCGGGTTCTCGTCAGTGCTGCAGTCACTCGCTCCGACCCACACGTACGACCACGTGATGAACTCGCCCAGCCACTTCGAGGCCGCGTTCGGGCTCGCCAAGTACGTGCTCATGACCGCGTTCTTCGTGACGGCGCTGCTCCTGGTGCACCGCCGGCGGGCGACGTTCGGCGCGGGCCTGGCGATCGTCGGGGCCCAGTCGCTGTTCCAGATGGTCCAGATGGAGGTGCCGAAGACGCTGACCATCGCCGCGATCGGTGCGACGATCGGCGCGGGCGTCGCCGACCTGGTCCTGGTGCGGCTGGACGCGGTGCGCGGTCCGGACGCGCCGTTGCGGCTGCCGATCGCCGGTGCCGTGTTCGCCGCGCTGACCTGGACGGGGCACCTGCTCGGGCTGCGGCTCGCCGACGACCTGCGCTGGTCGATCGAGCTGTGGGCCGGCGCGGTGGTGCTCACCGCCATCCTCGGCTTCGTCCTCGGCGGGCTCGCCGCCACCCCGGCAGCGCGGAGCACCCTCGCGAAGAGCTGACCGGTTAGCCGGCGTTAGCGGGCAGCACGGACCCATGCCTCTGCATCCCGGTGTGTGGGGTCCTGCTCGTGTCGGTCGCCTACGCCTCGGGAGACGTCTCGTTGCCAGCCGGTCTAGGCCACGGGTCGATCTGACGCCGGTGTTCGTGGTCAACCGGCCGGCCCTTCAGGTGCCAGGCTGGGGCGATCTGTGTGCCCCGCTGAGCGCCTCCGTCGGGAGTCTCGACCACTGATGCGACATTTAGCCAGGTGCCATCGGCAGCGACTTCCGCGACCTCGGCGGCGTGGCCACCCAGGACTGCGACAACCATCATGCACACGTAGTCGACATCGTCCGGGTCATTGAGGCTCGCGGTCAGCCGGTGGGCGAATCCGGTCGTCACGATCACCGTCCGGTCGGTACCTGACTCGTCGGTGTAGAGGGTCGCCCGTACCAGCTCTCCACTGTCTTGCGGCGGCTGTAGGGTCAGCATGCCGGGGTCCTCGATGGCCACACCGCCGCGTCGGGTCGCCTGGTTTGACAGCCGGTCGACCAGTTGGCGCCACAGCTTACTACTCATCACGTCTTGCCCTTCTTACATGGGTCTACAACCTCGGCGGACAGGCTCCATCCGGTTTGTTCAACAGGGTTTCCCACTTCATCGGTCCCGCTGGCGCGGGCGCGGGTCCGAAAGCGTCCGTCAGTGCAAGGGGTCGCGGTGACGACATCTTTGGACTTCTTGCCGGCCGGCGGGTTGGTGAACCTCAACGAGCGCTGGTCCAAGAGGATCCGCGCCGATGCGTGAGGGCGGCAGGCGCACGGTGCGCGCTCACGACGAGCGCGTCCGCATCGGCTGCGGTGGTCGTAGGCTCCATCTATGGCGCGGACGACCGATGGAGTACCACGGTGGCGGGTCTTCGGCGAGCGGACGATCTACGACAACCCGTGGGTCCGCCTGCTCCAGGTCGACGTTCAGCCGCCGGGCGGACAGCGGTTCTGGCACCACGTCGTACGCCTGCAGACGGTGGCCGCGGCTGCCGTCATCCAGGATGACCGCGTGCTGATGCTGCTGCGGCACCGCTTCGCCACCGGTGAAACCGGCTGGGAGCTGCCCGGCGGCATTGTCGGTGCCGGCGAGACTGCGGCCGAGGCGGCGGTACGGGAGACCGAAGAGGAGACTGGCTGGCGGCCCACGGGCACGCCGGTGCTCGCCATCCGCTTCCAGCCGATGCCCGGCATGGTCGATACGCCGCACGAGGTATACGTGATACGCGGCGCTGAGCACGTCGGCGACCCCACGGACGCCGAGGAGGCCGGGCCGGTCGAATGGGTCCCGCTAGCCGAGGTTCCCAAAATGATCGCCGGTGGGGAGATCCTCGGCTCGGGGTCCCTGGTTGGGCTGCTGGCCGTGCTAAACCCCGGCGTGCTTCAGCCGTAGCTCCAGATCGCTCACCCGGCGCCGCTGTCGCGACGATCCCACCCGCACGGCGAGTGCCCTCGCCTCGGCGAGCTCACGGCGTGCCTCGTCAACGTAGTCCGCGGCAATGAACGCGTGCGCGAGTTCGACATGCAGCTGTGCCCGCGCCCGCACAAACGACCGGTCCATGCCGACCAGCGCGTACTGAAGCTGGGCGATCGCGAGGCCGTCACCCATCCGGGCGAACGCGCTGCCACGCCAACGTGCCAGGTGAAACTCGTCGAGCATTATGTACGGCACCGCCGGGTCCGCCGCGTTGCCGGGCAGCATCGTCGCTGCGTGGTCGAAGTGTCGCCAGCACGCCGTCGCGTCACCGTCGACGGCCGCGATCTCGCCGGCCACTGCCTGCAGCCAGGCAGCCAGTACCGCAGGAACGGCCGTACCGGCAACGATGACCGCGTGCTCGGCAAGCTCCCGCGCCTCGTCATGGCGGCCTACCTCCACCAGCACGTAAGCCTGCTGTGCCAGCGCGTGGGCCAACGCCGCCACCGACCCGGTCTCCCGGCCGGCATCCTTGGCCTCCTCGTGGTGCAGCCAGGCATGCGCCACATCCCCCAGATCCAGCTCAACCCACCCGGCCAATGCCGCAGCGTCACAGATCAACTCGGCCAGCCGTTCACGCATCGATGGCACAGTGCTAAACGATCGCAACGATCTCAACGTCTCCAAGTGCCCGAGAAGCTGCCCCTGGGCCGCGTGCGCGCCCAACGCCCGGTCAATGCGGCGAATATGATCGGTTTGCTCCGCCAGCGTGGCAACCGCCTCGCCATCCACCACACGAGCCCGATCGAGCCAGTCCCGCAGGGACCCGACCCCTCCGGCAGCGTCGCAGCCGGCGACCGCCGGCTCCACACCGATACCACACAGGTGCCGTTCAATACGCAGTCCCACCACAACCCGTTCGATCACCTCGTACACAGCGATCTGACGCTTCCCCTTGATGATCTCCCGAATGCGGTACTCGTCGATCTGCGTCGCTGCGGACAACGCCCCGACACTCCAGCCCCGCTGACGCAGAAACGCGAACACCTTGCCGAAGTCGCGTGCGGCCAGGATCTCGCTCATCGGTTGTCCCTCGAACGAGCCGGCCGTCCACCAGTCAGGATCGATCCTGGGCACCAGCCCTCCTCGCATGCATCAGTATTTCCCAGCGTAACGATGATCGACAAAGCCCGCGGGGCTCCCTGCCCGCGGTCGAGCCGGCTTCTACCGCTCCATGACCGGCGAAGGTTGGCGGGTCCCCGGGACCGCCGGGCCGAGCTGGATCAGCTAGAACACCGTGTTGTCGAGCCAATGTGTGAAGAGCCGCTCGTCGCCCAGCACCTCGAGCTGGGCGGCGTGCGGCGCGACCCGCCGGCTCAGCACCAGGATCAGGTCCGCGGCCGGCCCGCGTACCGCCACGTCGCCCTTGGCATGTCCATGCTCCCACTCCACGCCGGCCGGCGTCCGGCGCACCAGCCACTCGCCGGCGCTGTCCAGCCCCTCGTCGGTGGCGTGGAAATGCAACGTCTCCCCGGTGCCGCGCAGCCCGTGGTCGGGTTCGCGGGCCGCGATGACGGCGAACGTGGCCAGCAGGTCCGAGACGCTGTCGGCGGCCAGATCCGGCGCGACCGCGACCGTGTGGCTGGCTTGCGACTGCGGTCCTCGCAAGCTGCGGTCCTCGCGCTGCGCGGCACGGCCCACCGCGATCTCCGCGTCGAACCGGTGGACCAGGGTGTCGTGCAGGATCCGCCGCGACCAGAAGCCCGCGGTCTGGTCGGTGGACCACGACCAGACGGCGGCCTGCGGTCCGGCGGCGCGGACGGCCTCGTTCAGCCGCCGGGCGCCGGCAAGGAGCCACGCCGATCGCGCGTCGGGCTCCGGTGGCGGGTCGGCTCGCTCCGGGCGTACCGGCGCGGTAACCCGCCGCTCGATCATGTCGGCCGCCCAGCGGTGCGCCGCGCCCACGTGCTGGACCAGGTCGACGAGTGTCCACTCTGGACACGTCGGTACCCGGAGCGCAAGGTCCGCGTCGTACACCGCGTCAGCGATCCGCCCAGCTTCGGCCTCCAGCTCCGTGCAGTACCGGTCGTACCCTAGCCACGTCATGACGCGAGTCTAGGCTGGCGTGATGCGGGTGCTCACATGGAACCTGTGGTG
>Ga0137373_10001070_pt1 | contig 29227 bp, 26 predicted proteins | sample SagtaG_5_FD_104912 | JGI IMG/M metagenome (GOLD analysis project Ga0137373, IMG submission 104912) | Vadose zone soil microbial communities from Sagehorn Ranch, Mendocino, California, USA - Sage1_R_80_16 metaG | ecosystem: Environmental > Terrestrial > Soil > Vadose zone | place: USA... | reverse complement strand
TTCGAGCCCGTGAAGTGCTGCAGCAGGTTGCCGTAGGACTCGGGCGGAACGACACGCAGATCGAAGCGGTAACCGTCCTGCGACACCACCGTCGCCTTCGTCGGCCCCTTCGCAGCGATTTCCACGACCCAGCGCAGCTTGGTGAAGTAGTCGATCAGCTCGGGTGCGTCGTTCGCGGTGGCGATGATGTCGAGGTCGCGGACGGTTTCCTTATAGCGTCGCGCGCTGCCGGCGATCGAGACCTGGTCGCAAGCGGGATGCTCCGCGAGCACGGCTACGACCGCCTTCAGGGCCGGCAGGGCCCGCCCGACGAGCGTCCGCCTCGGCTCCTCCGCAGCCGCGGGCGCGGCGAGCGCCCGCAGGACGTTCTCTTCCGTCTTGCCGCCCATGCCCGGCAGCACGCGAAGCTGCTGCGATTCGGCCGCGTGCCGCAGCTCCTCGAGCGTCGTGATGCCGAGCTGCTGCCAGATCTTCCGCGCGCTCTTCGGCCCGAGCCCCGGCAGGCGCATGAACAGCACCACCTCACCGGGGATTTCCGCTTTCCGCTTCGTCAGCGCGTGGATCTCGCCGTCGCTGACAATCTGGAGGATCTTCTCCTCGATCGTCTTGCCGATCCCCTGGAGCTCCTTCGCGCGACCCGAGACCGCGAGCTCGGCGACCGGAGCCGATGTCTCGCGCACACGTTGCGCCGCTCGGCGGTACGCCGACACGCGAAAGCTATCGTCGCCACGGATCTCGGAGAGATCCGCGAGCAGATCCAGTTGATCCGCCACATCCGCGTTCCGCGGCAAGGTCGTCGCCATGAACGCGATGATATGCGCGGCCATGCGGGCCATCATTTGTCTTCCCACGTACAACGAGCGCGAGAACGTCGAGCGGATGGTTCGCTCGCTGCACGCGCTCGGCGTGAACGTGCTCGTGATCGACGACAGCTCGCCGGACGGCACGGGCCGGATCGCCGACGCCCTCGCGCAGGAGCTCGACGGCGTCTCCGCTCTGCATCGCCCGCACAAGGAAGGCCTCGGCCCTGCCTATCTCGCCGGCTTTCGCCGCGCGCTCGCCGAGGGCGCCGACCTGATCCTCGAGATGGACTGCGATTTCTCGCACGATCCGGCCGACGTCCCACGGCTGCTCGCGGCGGCGGAGGACACGGCCCTGGTGCTGGGCTCGCGCTACGTCAAAGGCGGGGGCACGCGGAACTGGGGCCTCGTGAGGCGGCTCATCTCGCGAGCGGGATCGCTCTACGCGCAGGGGCTCCTGGGGCTGCAGGTTCACGACCTGACCGGAGGCTTCAAGTGCTACCGGCGCGCGGTGCTCGAGGCGTTGCCGCTCGACGAGATCCACTCGAAGGGTTACGCATTCCAGATCGAGACGACGTATCGCGCGGTGCGAAAGGGCTTCCGGGTGCGCGAGGTTCCGATCACGTTCGCCGACCGCGTCGAAGGCGGCTCGAAGATGAGCAAGGCGATCGTCGTCGAGGCCGTGTGGAAGGTGCCGCTGCTACGCCTGCAGGCGCTACGCGGGCAGCTCTAGCGGGCGTGCCGCAGCCGCCTCGGGCGCCGCGGCGCCCGAGATTTCCGGGCTCAGACTCGAGTGCACGCGTACCCGCGGGTCGAGCGCGGTGTAGAGGAGGTCGACGACGAGGTTCGTGACCATGATCGCCAGCGTCATGAACATGACGATGCCCGCGGTGACCGGCAGATCCCTCTGGAGCAACGATGAACGGAACATCTGGCCCAGCCCCGGGAGATTGAACACCGTTTCGATGAAGATCACGCCGCCCAGCGCCAGTGCGAAGTTCATCCCGATCATCGTCACGAGCGGGAGCAGGACGTTGCGGAGCACGTGGACGCGCACCACACGTGCCTCGCCGGCGCCTTTCGCCCGCGCCGTGCGAACGTAGTCCTCGCTCAACACTTCGAGCACGCTCGCCCGAACCATCGACGTGAACAGCGCGGCGTTGACCAGACCGAAAATGAGCCACGGCAGCAGCAGATGCCATGCCCACTGCACAGGGCCGCCGCACGGCGTCTTCGGAGTGACCATCTCGCAGTAACTCGCGACGGGGACGACGTGCCATTTGTAGCCGAGCAGGTAGCCCAGGACGAGACCGAGCCACACCGGGTGCGCAGAGAGGCCGATCGTCACGAAAACGGTCGACGACCGGTCTAAGAGCGAGCGCGGCCGCAGCGCCGAGAGGATGCCGAGCGGAATCGAGATCAACAGCCAGACGAGCACGCCGCCGAGAACGAGCGACGCGGTCACGGGAACGGCCCGCCTCAGGCGATCGGTCACCGCCTCGCGGTTGACGTACGAGCGGCCGAGGTCGCCGTGCCGGACGAAGTTCCAGACGTAGTGGCTGTACTGGTGCGGGAACGATCCGTGCACCCAGTACGTGTCACGGACGATGGCGTTGCCCGCAATGTGACCGGGGCGCCGGGCGGCCCCGGTGCTCGCGGGCAGCACGAAAAACGCGACGAAGACGAAGAGCGTGATCGCAAAGAAGAGCGCGACGGACGAGAGCAGCCTCGTGACGACGAAGCGCGCCATTGTCGGACTCTAGTGGATCACCCGAAGTGCTCCCATGACCCCAATACGACGGGCTCACCGTTTCGGATGAGTTCGACTCCTCCTCCCGTCTCGCAACGCCCAATGACGGCGAAATCCTCCGGCTGATCGACCGCCGCCAGCAGCTCGTAGTCCTCACCGAAGGCCAGGTCTGCCGGCTCCGCACCGGTGGCGAGCGGCACCTTCTCGAGCCGGATCACGAGCTTGCAGCCCGAGCGCGCCGCGAGGTGCGCCGCGTCCGGCGCGATGCCGTCGGAAAGGTCGAGCAATGCATGCGCGTGCGCCGCGAGCCGCCGTCCTTCGTCGAGGCGCAGCGGCGGACGAACGTACGCCCCGCGCCGAAAGGCCGCGCCGGCGGCGCCGAGCGGCCCGGTGACGACCAGCAGGTCTCCGGGCCGCGCACCGCCCCGTCCTGGGACGCGCTCCGATCGTCCCACTGCGGTCACCGACAGGACGAGCGAGTCGGCGCGAGTCGTATCGCCGCCGACGACCGGCACGCCGGGCTCGGTCAGGCCCTCGTACAGCTCCACTATGTCCTCGACGCGCGTCTCGGCCGGCGCGCCGAGGGACACGATGAGTCCCTCCGGGGTCGCGCCGGCGGCGGCAAGATCGCTCAGGTTCACGGCGGCGGCCCGGAAGCCGAGCTCGTGCCAACTGATCCAGTCGAGCCGGAAGTGGACACCTTCCACGAGCGCGTCCTGCGTGACGACGACACCGGCGACGTCCGCCACGTCGTTCTCGATGCCGCGGGCGAGACCGCGCCGCTCGAGCTCCGCCAGCAGGCCGAGCTCACCGACGTCAGAAAGCCGCGGCATCGATCGCAGCGCGCACGCGGCGCGCGTCGGTGCTCGCCCGGACGACCGCGACACCCGCCGCGCCGGCTTCAATGCAGTCGCGTGCGTTCGAGGCGTCGATGCCGCCGATGGCGACGACCGGCAGCTGGATCGCCTCGCAGATCGCCGCAAGTCCGTCCAGGCCGATCGGTGCGGCAGCATCCGCCTTCGTCGGCGTCGCCCACACCGGACCGGCGCCGACGTAGCTCGCGCCCTGCTGCGCACCCGTGATCGCCTCGTAGACGCTCGCCGCCGAAACCCCGAGCAAGAGACCTGCGGCGAGCGCCAGTTCTATTCCCTCGTCCCCGCGCCCGAGATGCACTCCGTCCGCCTTCAACGCAAGCGCCGCCTCGACATCATCGTTCACGAAGAACGTGACGCCGGCCTCGCGCGCGATCGCCTCGACTGGTCGTCCACGTTCGACGAGCTCGAGCATCGGCACGCCCTTGACTCGGAGTTGAATCACCGTCGCCCCTCCCTCGGCGGCGATGCGCGCCGTCTCCGCGTCTTCGACGATGCAGTGCAGCTTCACGTCTCCTCGATGTTGGCACGCGCGTCGAGCGACTCGGGCGCCAGCGCGTACAGCGCGTCGTAGAGCAGTGCGTGGAACGTCCCGGGGCCTTTCGCCTCGCGCGCCGCATCCTCGCCTGCGAGACCGAACGCGGCGAGCGCGAACGCCGCAGCATCGACGAGCGCGTCCGAGCGGACGGCGGCAAAGCAGCCGGTGAGCGTGCTCGACATGCAGCCGGAGCCCGTGATCGTTGCGAGCAATGGATCGCCGTTCGCCACGGCGAGTGACCGCGTGCCGTCGGAGACGTGATCGACAGGGCCCGTCACGGAAGCGACGACGCCGAACGCGTTCGCTGCGGCACGTGCGATCGTCGCGCCGCTGCCTTCGGCGCCAATCGCTTCGACGCCGCGGATCTCCGCCTCGAGGCCCGCGAGCGCGGCGACTTCGGCCGCGTTCCCCCGAACGATTGCGACGCGCACCTCGTCGAGGATCCGCTTCGCCGTCTCGGTGCGAAACGTCGTCGCACCGACGCCTACGGGGTCGAGCACGACCGGCGCTCCCGCGGCGTTCGCGGCCTTGCCCGCCAGCAGCATCGCGTCGATCCAGTGACGCGAGAGCGTGCCGATGTTCAGCACGAGCGCGCCGGCGACGGAGGCCATCTCCTCGACTTCTTCGATCGCGTGTGCCATCACCGGCAATGCGCCGATCGCGAGCGTGACGTTCGCCGTCTCGTTCATCACGACGTAGTTCGTGATCTGGTGGATCAGCGGCTTTCGCTCGCGTAGGTCGCGCAGCGCAGCGCCGGGCGAGTCGCTCATCGCGTTCCTTTCAAGTGGAAGACGTCGACCGGGCCTTCACCCGAGCCGAGCTCCACCAGGCCGTGCTCGACGGCATCACTCGCAGTCGCCGCAGCGAGAGTCGCCGCCGTGAGTAGGTCCTCGCCGCGGGCGAGGAGGGCGGCGAGCGTTGCGGAGTGCGTGCAGCCGGACCCGTGCGTCGCGCCGACCTCGTGCCGCCGGACCGGGATCTCGACTGCCATGGCGCCGTCGAACAGCTGGTCACCGGCGCCGGCGCCGGTGACGATCGCCGCGCCCGCTCCAAGCTCGATGAGCCGCCGCGCCTGCTCGGCCGGATCACCCGGGCCGACCAGTGCAACCGCCTCGGCAGCATTCGGCGTGACGACGGTGGCGAGCGGAAACAGGCGCCCGACGAGCGCGTCGACGGCGTCCGCCTCGAGCAGTCTCGCACCCGAGCTGGCGACCATCACGGGATCGACGACGAGCGGCACGCGGTGCCCTTCGAGGAAGTCAGCGACCGTCTCGATCAGCCGCGCCGAGAAGAGCATTCCCGTCTTCGCGGCGTCGACGCCGATGTCGTCGAATACGGCTGCGAGCTGCGCGGTGACGAAGTCAGACGGCACCTCGTGGATCGCCGTCACTCCAACCGTGTTCTGCGCAGTCAGCGCGACGATCGCGGACATCCCGTGACAACCCGCGGCGGCGAACGCCTTCAGGTCGGCCTGGATGCCGGCGCCGCCGCCCGAGTCGGACGAGGCGATGGTCAAAGCACGTGGAATCACATGGGGGAACCCATGGTTCCCCCATGGGCCCCCTCCTTCTCAGCTCTCGGAGACACCAGCAGTGTGGGCTGCGCTCGGGCAAAGCCCGGCTCCGCCCGACATTCAACAACCCGCTGTCCTGCGTGTGAGTTCGGCATAGCTCCCTTCGCCGGCATTACCCGGATCAGGTTCTGCGGGTGTGTTCTCAGCCCGAAAAGGGCACCCCGGTGTACCCAGCCTACCAAGTGACATTTTGTCACTTGCCGCGCAGAGAGAATGAGAGCGTGGCCGTCGAGCTCGCACGCTGGGACGACCTGCTTCAGGGTGAGGAGCTCGCGCATCTCGCGACCGAGCCGACGCGGGAGGCGCGGCTCGCGCCGTTCCCCGACGAGCTGCACCCGCGCGTACGCGAAGTGCTCGCGGTCGACGCTCTCTACACGCACCAGCGCGAGACGTGGGACGCGGCGCGGCGCGGCGAGCACGTCGTCGTCACCACGGGGACCGCCTCGGGCAAGACGCTCGCGTTCAACCTTCCGGTGCTCGACGCGATTGCCCGCGATCCGAAGCTGCGCACCCTCTACCTCTACCCGACGAAGGCGCTCGCGCAGGACCAGGCGCGCACGCTCGCAGCGTTCAAGTTGCCACGCACGCGCGCGGCGATCTACGACGGCGACACGCCCGGCGAGCGTCGCTGGCAGATCCGGCGCTGGGCCAACCTGATCCTCACGAACCCGGACATGCTGCACGTCGGAATCCTTCCCCACCACGACCGCTGGGGCAACGTGTTCTCGAACCTGCGCTACGTGGTGATCGACGAGGCGCACGTTTACCGCGGCGTGTTCGGCTCGCACGTCGCCAACGTCCTGCGGCGGCTGCGCCGGCTCGCCCGCGTCTACGGAGCGGAGCCGCAGTTCCTGCTCGCGTCAGCGACGATCGCCAATCCCGGCGAGCTCGCGCGGTCGTTGCTTGGTGTGGACGTCACCGTCGTCGGCACGGATGCCGCGCCGCGCGCGGAGCGCACCATAGCGCTCTGGAATCCGCCGCTCCTCGACGAGGAGCTGGGACAGCGCGGCTCGGCGATCGGAGAAGCTTCCCGTCTCTACGCTGCACTCGTGTCGCGTGGTCTGCGCACGATCTGCTTCGCGAAGAGCCGGCGCAGCGCCGAGCTGATCCACCGCTTCACGGCCGAGCGCGTCGAGCCGGCGACGGCGAAGCGGCTCGCGCCGTACCGTGCCGGCTACACGCCGGAGCAGCGCCGCGAGATCGAGCGCCGACTCGTCGCGGGCGAGCTGCTCGGCGTCGCGGCAACCGACGCGCTCGAGCTGGGAATCGACATCGGGCTGCTCGACTGCGCGATCTCCGTCGGCTTTCCCGGAACGATCGCTTCGCTACGACAGCAGTGGGGACGCGCGGGGCGCCGCGGCCACGGCCTCGCCGTCCTGATCGCGAGCGAAGACGCGCTCGATCAGTACTTCACGCGAGAACCCGAAGCCTTGCTCGGCCGGCGTGTGGAGGCTGCGATTCTCGACTCGACCAACCACCGTGTGCTCGACGGACACGTCCTCTCGGCAGCGTTCGAGGGCCCACTCGACGACGCGGACCGCGACACGCTCGGCGCCGCCGCCCTCGAACGGGCGGCGCTGCTGCCGGAGCTGAAGAAGACGCCGGCGGGCTTCGTCTGGGCGGGTAAGGACTACCCAGCCGCACGCATCTCGCTCCGCTCGTCCACGCCCGACGCCGTGACGGTCGTCGAAGAGGAAACGGGCGCGCTGCTCGGTCTTGTCGAGCTCGAGCGCTCGTACTCGACCGTCCACGACGGCGCGGTCTACCTTCACCTCGGCGAGCCGTACCACGTGAGCCGCCTCGACCTCGGCGCGCGCACGGCGCTCGTCACTCCTTTCCGCGGCGACTGGTACACGATGGCGAAGGAGGAAAGCGACACCGCGATCCTCAAGGAGCGGCGCCGCGAGCGCAGGTGCGGCCTCGAGCTCCGCTTCGGCTCGGTCGTCGTCACCGAACAGGTGGTCGCTTACCAGCGCCGGCGCATCGCAACACAGGAAGCGATCGACCTCGTCGCGCTCGACCTGCCGGAGACGACGTTCGAGACCGAGGCGGTCTGGTACGTGCCGTCGGACGAGCAGCTCGAAGGTTTCGATCAACTGTCGAAGCTGCTCGGCTCGCTCCATGCGGCGGAGCACTCGATGATCGCCCTGCTGCCGCTGTGGGCGATGTGCGATCGCTGGGACATCGGCGGCCTTTCCACCAATCTGCACCGGCAGACGGGTCGGCCGACGGTCTTCATCTACGACGGGCACGCGGGCGGAGTCGGGATCGCCGAGCGCGGCTTCGAGATCTTCGAGGGCTGGGTCGAGGACACGGCCCGCCTCCTCGCGCAGTGCCCATGCGAACGCGGCTGCCCATCGTGCGTGCAGAGCCCCAAGTGCGGCAACCTCAACGAACCGCTGGACAAAGCGGGCGCGCTGACGTTGCTCCGGCGAATGGGAAGGGCGGGTGCTGTTCGCTGACTCGCGTTCCTGACGCCCCGCTAGCAAGCGGCGGAGGACGTCACAGTGCAAGTAGCACGGGGCATCCGACAGAGCGCGGCCAGCGGGGCGAGCCGCCCGCGGAGGCCGGCCCCGCCGGCCGGGAGCGGGCGGCGGTCAGGGGCGCGAGGGGCGCGCTGACATTGCTGCGCCGGATGGCGAGCTAGGCTCGGCGAATGCAGGTCGAGCGGGCTTTTGGCTGTCTCAGCGCGACGCGCACGCTGTCGCGCGTGCTCCTGCGGCCGCCGCACGCCGAAGAGCTCGGAGCGTGGCGCGAGTTCGGCTGGCGCGCGGAGCCCGATCCCGTCGCGATCGCGAAGGAGCACGCAGAGTTGTGCGCGCTGCTGTCGGGCGCGGGGGCGGAGGTCGTGCTCGCGGACGAACCCGTGCCGGGCGACCCGGATGCGATCTACGCGTACGACCCCGTGCTGATCGGGCCGGACGGCACGATCCTGCTCCGGATCGGCAAGCCGGGCCGCGTCGCGGAAGCGGAAGCACTCGAGCCGGCGCTGGCCAGGGCTGGAATCCCGATTGTCGCGCGGATGGACGCGCCTGGCACCGCCGACGGCGGCGACATGTTCTGGCTCGACGAGCGAACGCTACTCGTCGGGCGCGGCTATCGGACGAACGACACCGGCATCGCCGTTCTTCGCGCCGTTCTTCCCGCAACCGACGTGCTCGTGTTCGACCTTCCGCACCTGCGCGGGCGCGGAGAGGTGCTGCACCTGATGTCGCTCGTCTCGCCGCTCGACGAAGACCTCGTCGTCGCCTACACGCCGCTGCTGCCGGTCCGACTCGTCGAGCTCTTCGAGCAGCGCGGAATCGAGATCGTCGACGTGCCCGACGACGAGTTCGAGACCATGGGAGCAAACGTGCTCGCGCTCGCGCCGCGCGTCGGCCTCGCGCTCGAGCGGAACCCTGAGACGCGCCGTCGCCTCGAAGGCGCAGGCGTGACGATGCACGCGTACGAAGGCGCCGAGCTGTCGAAGGGCGACGGCGGGCCTACGTGCCTGACGCGCCCGCTACTGCGCGACTGACGCGAGCACGTACTCGACGGCCTCGACCGGCGTTGCGGCACGCGGTACGCCCTCGACCTGGAGGCCCGGCTCGAGAATCACGAGGGGGCGCCCGAAGATCCGCGCAAAGCCGATCTCCGTCAGCGTCCCGTACGAGCCTCCGACCGCAATCACGGCGTCGCCAGACGCGGCGACGACTGCGTTGCGCGCGTGGCCGAGCCCGGTGACGACGACGTGATCGATCCATTCGTTCGCGTCGGCGCGAGTTGTACCGGGCAAGATGCCGATGGTCGTGCCGCCTGCAGCCTTTGCGCCCCGAGCTGCGGCCGCCATCACCTCGCCGAGACCGCCGCAGACGACCGTGCAGCCGCGCTCGGCGAGCAGCCGCCCCACCTCCTCCGCGCGGCCCTCGTTGTCGGCGCCGCTGCCGATCACCGAGATTTGGCAAAGCGTCACGAGATCGCCTTCAGCGCCTTCGTCAGCGACTGCCGAGTCGTCAGCACGCGCTCGTACAGGTCGCCGTACCGACAGACACGATCGAGCACGACCTGCATCGAGTAGATCGCCGGGTTCAGCTTCTCGTTCACCTCGTCCCAGCGCAGCGGGGTCGAAACGGGCGCACCCGCCTTGGGCCGCACGCTGTACACGGACACGATGGTCTTGCCTTCGCCGTTCTGATTCGCGTCGATCAGCACGCCGCGGCGCTTTGACTTCGTCCATTCCGTCGTCACGAGGCCGCGGTGCGTCCGTGCAAGCGCACCGGCGATGATCTCGGCGAACCGGCGCGTGTCTTCGTACGCGTGCCTCCACTGAATTGGGACCAGCACGTGGATGCCGTCCGCGCCGCTCGTCTTCGGAAACGACTCGAGCTCGAGCGCGTCGAGCGCCTCCTTCACGAGCAGCGCAACCTGAATCGTCTCGGCGAAGCCGGCATCGGCGGCGGGATCGAGGTCGAAGAGCACGAAGTCCGGGCGGTCGGGCTTGTCCGTCCGCGAGTACCACGTGTTCATATCGATGCAACCCATGTTGACCATCCAGAGCAGCGCCAGCTCGTCGTTGACGAGAGGAAAGTTGACCCATTTCTTCTGTCGCGGCTTCTCGCGAGTGGACACGAGCGCGCGAAAGCGAGGGATCCAGTCGGGCATGTGCACGGGCGCGTCCTTCTGGAAGAAGAAATCGCCCGTCCAGCCGTCGGGGTAGCGCTTCATCGTGAACGGCCTGTCCCTCACATGCGGAATGAGGACGGGCGCGATCTCGCGGTAGTAGCGAAGGAGGTCGCCCTTGGTGATCCCGTCGTCGGGCCAGAAGGCCTTGTCGAGGTTCGAGAGCTTCAGCTCGCGCGAGCCTCTGCGGATACGGTCCTCGAGCGGCTCCTCGCGGTGCACCTCCTCAGGCTCCTTGTCCTCGCGCAGACCCTGGTACGAGGGAGCGCGCAGGCGGCCGTCGTGCGTGAACTCCGCGAACTCCACCTCGGCGACGAGCTGAGGCTCGACCCACACGATTTCATCCTTCCGCACGCGCGGCATCTTCGGAAGTGTCCGGAACGGCGATGTCTCACGACGGAGCGGCTTCAGCTTTTCGAGCAGCCGGCGGATCTCGGCATCGTTGAAGCCGGTACCGACGTTGCCGACGTACTTCAGCTCGCCGCTTTCGTGTAGCGCGAGAATCAGCGATCCGAACGTCGACGCACGGCGGCCGCCTCCGTGGGTGTAGCCGGCGATGAGGAACTCCTGGCGGCCGTGCGTCTTGATCTTCAGCCAGTCGCGCGTGCGCTTGCCCTCGAAGTACCGCGAGTCTTTGCGCTTGGCCATGATCCCTTCGAGTCCCTGCTGCTTCGCCGCCTCGTACAGCGCCTCGCCGTCGTCGAACGTCTCGGACAGACGAACGGTCTTGTTCCGGCGGTCGAGGAGCTTTGCGAGCCGTCGCCGGCGCTCCTCCAGCGGCAGCTCCAGCAGCGGCTCGCCCTCGAGCTCGAGCAGGTCGAACGCGTAGTAGACGAGGGGCGCGCCGCCCTGCTGCATCGCCGAGAAGCTCGCCCGGCCGCGTTCGTCAAGCGCGCAGACCTCGCCATCGAGCACCGCGTGCGGCGACTTGACGGCCTTCACGATCTCCTTCGCGACATGTGCGAACCGAGGCGTGAGGTCGTTGTCGTTGCGCGACAAAAGCTTCGCCTCGCCGCCGCGCAGGTACGCGAGCGCGCGGTAACCGTCCCACTTCACCTCGAACACCCAGCGCTCGCCCGTCGGTATCGACTTCTCGAGCGTCGCGAGCATCGGCCGGTACTTGCCCGACGACGGCTTCTCGATCGGCGTGTCCTGCTCGCGCTTGCGCACGATCAGCCAGTTCTCCTCCTTACCGTCGAGCCGCGCGGGAACGAGCGCCCAGACCCCGTCGAGCCGCCTACCGTGCAGCCGGACCGTCAGGCCGCCGTTGCGCTTCTCGTCGAGCAGCTCGTACGTGCCGTTGTCCCAGATCTCGACCGTCCCGGCGCCGTACTGGCCCTCCGGAATCTCTCCGTGGAACTTCGCGTACTCGATCGGATGGTCCTCGACGTGGACGGCGAGGTGTTGCTCGCCGGGCTCGAGCGGCACACCCTTCGGCACCGCCCACGACGCGAGCGCGCCGTCACGCTCGAGGCGGAAGTCGTAGTGCAGGCGCCGTGCGTCGTGCCGCTGCACCACGAAGATCGGGCCGCGCTTTCGCCGGCCACGACCGCCTGAGAACGGCTCCGGGGTCTCTTTCGGGTCGCGTTTGCGGCGGTACTCCTTGAGGCTCACTGGGGAAACTTTGCCGGACGCCGCGTTTAGGAATCGGCCACGCGATCAGAATATGGTTTGTAAGCGGCCAGGCTCCACTGGTGAAGCTTTTCCGCAAGCGGGGGGTCCGACGCTCGAGGCCGGTTTACCGGCCTCGAGTCGTATTCGGGGCGGGGGAAAAGGCTGTGGATACTGGGGATAGGCGCCCGGCAAAGCGTTTGCTCAAGCGAAAACGCCTAGGCTGCGGAAACGGCCGCGTCTGCGGCGTTTCAGCTCGTCGCCGGACGTTCCATTCAGCTCCTCCAGCGCCTCGCGGATCGATTCGCCGAGGAGCCTCGCAGCCCCCGCGTGGTCGGTGTGGGCTCCGCCCGCAGGCTCGGGGACGATCGCGTCGATCACGCCCAGTTCGAGGCAGTGGGCTGCGTCGGGCTTGAAGGCGGCGGCCGCCTTACGCTTCTCGGCGGGGTCGCGCCAGAGGATCGCGGCACAGCCCTCGGGCGAAATCACCGAGTAGATCGCGTTCTCCTGCATCAACACGCGGTCGGCGACCGCGATCGCGACGGCACCGCCCGAGCCGCCCTCGCCGATGATGCACGCGATCGTGGGAATGTGCAGCCGGAGCATCACGGCCTGCGAGCGCGCGATCGCACCACCCTGCCCGTGCTGCTCGGCGACGACGCCGGGGTACGCCCCGGGCGTGTCGACGAACGTGACCAGCGGGAAGCCGAAGGTGTCGGCGAGCTGCATCGTACGCATGGCCTTGCGGTAGCCCTCCGGATACGCCATCCCGAAGTTGCGCCGTGTTCGTTCCTTGATGTCCCGGCCCTTCTGCTGCCCGACGACGGCCACCGTGCGTCCGTCGAGCTTCCCGAGCCCGGCGACGATCGCGGCGTCGTCGGCGCGGAAGCGATCACCGTGCAACTCGAAGAAGTCGGCGAAGAGTCGCTCGACGTAATCCAGCGTATACGGACGCTCGTCGTCGCGAGCCAGCTCGACCGAGCGCCAGATCTCCTCGTCCGTCTCCTCGTGCTCGATTCGATCGAGCTGGCGCTGCAGCTTCTCGACCTCGCCGGAGACGCGCGCGCCGCGGAGCAAGCCGGTGTTCTTGAGCTTGCTCAGCCGCTCGCGCAGCCTCAGCTCGGCCTCACCCGGCATGGCTGAACAACCTTAGAAGCTTGGCAACGGTCGACCGAAGCTCCGCGCGCGGAACGACCGCGTCGAGATGGCCGAAGCGGTAGTTCGACTCGGCGAGCCCGAAGTCATCGGGCAGCTTCTCGCGCGTCGTCTGCTGGACGACCCGCGGGCCGGCGAACGACATGAGCGCGCCCGGCTCGGCGATCAAGACGTCGCCGAGGCTCGCGAAGCTCGCCAGCAAGCCACCCGTCGTCGGATGGGCGAGCACGGAGATGAACGGCGTCCGCGAGTCGTGCAAGTCCTCAACGGCTGCGACGGTCTTCGGGACCTGCATCAACGCGAGGATTCCCTCCTGCATGCGCGCGCCGCCCGACGCCGCGACGGACACGAGCGGCACACCGCGCGAGATCGCGCTGTCGCACGCACGCGAGAACTTCTCGCCGACGACGCTCCCCATCGAGCCGCCCATGAACGCGAAGTCCATGATCGCGAGCTCACATGCGATTTCCTCGATCGCCGCCTGTCCGATCACCATCGCGTCGCCGAGCCCCGTCTTCAGCTCGGCCTCGGCGAGGCGCTCGGTGTACGGGCGAAGGTCGAAGAACTCGAGTGGATCCTCCGAACGCAGCTCGGCAGCCTCCTCGACGAACGTTCCCGCGTCCGCGAGCTGCTCGATCCGCTTGCGTGCGGGCACCGGAAAATGGTGGCTGCAGTGCCCGCAGACGAATTGCTCCTTCTCGAGCTCGTCTTCGCGGTAGTGCGACTCACACTTCGGGCACGTGTTCGGATGCCGCTTGCCGTTCGTCGGCGGCGGAGCGCCCTTCTGCTCGATCGAGATGTCGACCTGGTCGGACATGGATTGGACGAGTTTAGACCGCGGCCCCGTCGCGGAGTCGGCGATCAGCCGGCGAGCTCAGTGAGCGTCTGCGGAAGGCGCGCGAGATCGGGCAGCTCCCGCGTCGGTGCGGGGTCCCCGCTCTCCCCGAGCCGGTTGATCCACACGGTCGAAATGCCGAGCTGCGCTGCCGGGACGACGTCATGGACGTGCGACGCGCCGACGTGGACGTCGGGAAGCCGACCGACGTCGTCCGCGAACGCGCGCCAGTGGCCGAGTGCCGGCTTGTACGAGCCGATCTCCGACGCCACGATCGCGCGTTCGAAGGCGACGCCGATCTTCGTCATGGACGCCTCGATGAAGTCCCGATCGGTGTTCGACAGGATCGCGAGCTTCCAACCGTCTTCGCGCGCGCGGCTCACCGCGCCCGGCACCTCCGGAAACACCGGCCAGTCGGGCAGCGAGCGTCCGAGCGCGTCGACGTCGGCGAAGCCGATGCGCCGCAGGACTTCGCGCATGACGTCGCGATAGCTCAGCGTGGGACTCTCGGACTGCACCTGCGGCTCGATCTCGTGGTAGCGCGCGAGCAGCTCGTCACCGATGACGGCGCGAATCCCCGCGTTCCAGTCCACAAGCGTGCCGTAACAGTCGAACGTCGCCCACAGCGCCACGCGGTGAGGCTACCTAGGCGGCACGGCGTTTCGGTACGCGGTAGGCCAGCAGCTCGGGACCGTGCTCGGTGAGCCACGCGCGTTCTTCGACGTACGTCGCGCGCGCACTCGCTACGGCCTGCCAGAAGTCCGCCGAATGATCGTGGTGAATGCGGTGGCACAGCTCGTGGATGACGACGTAGGTGAGGATCGCGGGCGGAGTGAGGATCAAGCGCCAGTTGAACGACAGCGCTCCGGCCTTCGAGCACGAGCCCCACCGCGTGAGCTGATCGCGAATGGACACACGCGTATAGCTCACATCCAGCCGTCGCGACTCGCGTGTGACCGTGCGCGTCACTTCCTCGCGTGCCTGCTCGCGGTACCACGCCTCGAGAGACGGAACGGGAGGAGCGGCCAACGCGAGCCCGCCGATCCACACGACATCTTCGCGCTGCAAGCCCAGGTGAAACGTCTTCGGCGGCTTCGCGAGCTCCCGCTCCAGCCACGCACGATGCTCGAACAGCAGCCTGTCGACGTCGTCCTGCGAGGTCTGCGGCGGCACGACGATCTCGACGTTGCGCAGTGCGTCGACGTGAATGGATAGCTTTCGTGCACGCCGCGACACACGCACCGGAATCTCGACGGCGCGGCCGTCGATGTCGACGCGACGCACGCAATAAACGTAGGTGTCCTACCGGACAACACGTACGCCGGCAGCACGGCTTCGCCGCGCTGCACACTCCGCTCTCACCGAAGCAGTGCGCTACCAATCACACTATTGGGCACGCGCGCAAAGCGCGCCTGCCCGGTCTTCTCGGCGCGTCATTCACCGAACGAACGAATGACGATGCTGGCGTTATGGCCTCCGAACCCGAATGAATTAGATAGTGCGACGCGCAATTCAGGCGCGTCACGCGACTTGTTCGCAATGTAGTCGAGATCGCACTCCGGATCCTCGACTTCGTAGTTGATCGTCGGCGGCAGCTTGCGATCGGTCACCGCGAGCGTTGTGAAGACGGCTTCGATCGCTCCCGCGGCTCCAAAGCAATGTCCGGTTGCACCTTTCGTCGACGAGACAGCGGTGCGCAACGCGTGTTCTTCGCCGAGTGCCTGCTTGATCACGCGCGTCTCGGACGCGTCGCCAAGCGGCGTCGACGTGGCGTGCGCGTTGATGTAGCCGACTTCGGCGGGATCGATGCCCGCGTCCTCCATCGCCATCTTCATCGCACGCGCCGGGTTCGCACCGGTCGGGTCCGGCTCCGTCATGTGCGCCGCATCGGACGAGACGCCGTAGCCGGCGAATTCGCCGTAGATCTTCGCGCCGCGCGCCCGCGCGTGCGCGAGGTCCTCGAGCACGAGAACGGCCGCCGCCTCACCCATCACGAGCCCGTCACGACCGCGGTCGAACGGTCGCGAGGCACGACGCGGCTCGTCGTTGCGGCGCGAAAGCGCGCGCATCGCGTCGAACCCCGCAATCCCGACCTCCGTGATCGGCGCCTCCGTCCCGCCGGCGAGCATGATGTCGGCACGTCCCATCCGGATCGAATCGGCAGCGTCGCCGATCGCCATATTCGACGCCGCGCACGCCGTGCACTCGGACATCAGCGGCCCTTTCGTGCCCAGCTCGATCGACACCCAGCCCGCACCCATGTTCGGGATGATGCTCGGGATCGAGAATGGGCTTACGCGGTCCGGCCCCCGCTCGAGCAGCACGTCGTAGCAGTCCTGATAGGAGCGCAGGCCCCCGATGCCGGTGGCTACCGATGCACCAACGCGCTCCGGCTCCTTTGCGATGTCGATGCCGGAATCGGCTTCCGCCTGGCGCGCAGCGGCGAGGATCATCTGCGCGAAGCGGTCCATCCGTCTTGCCGCTTTGCGATCGATCCACGTCGTCGGATCGAAGTCCTTCAGCTCGCACGCGAAATGCACGTTGTATGCGGGGCTCGAGTGGTCGAACTGCGTGATGTCGGCAGCGCCGGACTCGCCTGCGAGCAGGTTGCGCCACGACTCGTCCACGGAGTTGCCGAGCGGCGACACGCAGCCGAGGCCGGTGATCACCACACGTCTGCGTCCGTTGCTGCTCACGCTCACATCCCTAACCCGCCGTCGACGAGCAATACCCCGCCCGTGATGAAGGAAGCCTCGTCCGAGCAGAGGAAGCGTACCGCCCCGGCAACGTGCTCCGGCTCGCCGAGACGGCCGAGCGGCGTCAGGTCCAGCATCTTCGCGCGCGCCTCCTCGGGAATGACATCGGTGAGCTGCGTCTTGATGTATCCCGGCGCCACGACATTGGCGCGGACGCCACGGCTCCCGAGCTCTTGCGCAAGCGACTTCGTGAAGCCGATGATGCCCGCCTTCGACGCTGCGTAATTCGTCTGCCCCCAATTGCCGCGCACGCCGACGATCGACGAAACGTTCACGATCGAACCGGAGCGACGCTTCATCATCCCGCGCGTCACCGCCCGGCATGTGTAGAAGACGGAACTGAGGTTCGTCTCGAGAACGGCGCGCCAGTCGTCGTCAGACATCCGAGCAAGCACGCCGTCACGCGTCAAACCGGCGTTGTTCACGAGGATGTCGACGTTCCCCGCCTCCTCGACGAGCCGCGCCGCGTCCTCTGAAACCGAGACGTCGGCCTGCACCGCGCGGCCGCCGATCTCCTTTGCCAGCGCATCGCCCTCGTCCCGCCCGGTGCGATAGCCGACGACGACCGACGCTCCCGCACGCGCGAGCTCAACTGCGATCGCACGGCCGATTCCGCGCGAGGCACCGGTGACGAGCGCTGATTTGCCTTCAAGCGAAGCGAAGGTACTCAAGCGCAGCTACTCAAGCGCCTGCTCGAGCTCGTCCAGCGAGCGCAGGTTGTTCACCGAGATGACCCTGACGCGCTTGTCGATTCTCTTCAGTAAACCGCTCAGGACGTTGCCCGGCCCAACCTCGACGAACACGGTGACACCGTTGCGCATCAACTCGCGCACCGCCTGCGTGAACTTGACGGGTGCGGTCAGCTGCTCGACGAGCAGCGTGCGATAACGCTGAGCGTCCTCCAGCTTCGCTGTGACGGTCGAGACGAACGGGGCGAGCGGCTCCTTGAAGTGCACGCGCTCGACCGACGGGCGCAGCCGCTCCGCCGCACGCTCGACGAGCGGACTGTGGAAAGCACCCGAGACGCGCAGCCGGATCGCCCGCCGCGCGCCGGCCTGCTCCGCCTCGTCGCAGCATTCCTCGACGGCGACGGCCGCGCCTGACACGACGACCTGGCCGGGACAATTGTAGTTCGCGGGCCACACGTTGTGGATCTTCTGGCAGATGCTCTCGACAACTTCGTCTGCGAGCCCGAGAATTGCGGCCATCGTGCCCGGCCGCTCGCGGGCGGCGGCGGCCATCGCGAGCCCTCGTTCGCGAACGAGCGCTATCGCCTCCGCCGGCGAAAACGAGCGGGCCGCTGCGAGCGCGGCGAATTCGCCGACGGAATGTCCGACGACGTAGTCGGGCTTGATGCCGCGCACGCGAATCGCCTCGTTGATCGCGAGGCTCGTCGCGACGAGCGCCGGCTGCTGGTTCTCCGTCTCCACCATCTCGGAGAGGGGCGTCTCGAAGCAAAGCTCGACGAGGTCGATGCCTGCGGCATCGCTGCCCTCGCGAAAGACCTCCATCGCCTCGGGCACCGCCTCGACGATCTCGCGCCCCATTCCCTCCTCGAGCGAGCCCTGCCCGGGAAACATGAATGCCACTTTGGTCATCGCTTCCGCCTCACGTCGTTTGTCCATTCGATCAAAGCCGAGCCCCACGTGAGGCCGGCACCCATTCCGGTCATCAGCACGAGCGCGCCCGGCTCCAGCATCCCGTCCTCCGCGGCATCCGCCAGCGCGAGCGGAATCGACCCGGACGAGGTGTTGCCGAAGCGGTCGACGTTCACCACAACCTTCTCCTTCGGAAACCCGAGCTTCTTCGCGGCGTGGTCGATGATGCGCACATTGGCCTGGTGCGGCACGTAGACGTCGACATCCTCGACCGTGCGTCCGCACGCCTCGAGGAGCCTCTCGGCGGAGTAGATCATGACACGTGTGGCGAACTTGAACACTTCACGACCGTTCATTTTGACGAAGCTCGTGGGGTCGTCAAAATGCCGCGAGCCGCTGCCGGGCAGCCAAAGGTGCTCCCCTCCGCCGCCGTCGGCGCCCAACTCGAAGCCGAGGAAGCCACCTTTGGCCACCGGCTCGAGGACGACCGCGCCCGCCCCGTCGCCGAAGAGGACGAGCGTGGAGCGGTCGGTCCAGTCGAGAATCTTCGAGAGCACGTCGCCGCCGACGACCAATGCGCGCTGCGAGAGGCCGGCCGCGACCATGGCGTAGGCCTGGGCGATCGCATAGACGAAGCCGGTGCAGCCGGCGAGAAGATCGTAGGCAGCGGCGTCGGGTGCTCCCAGCTCGTCCGCCAGGAGCGCGGACGACGTGGGGAACATCATGTCCGGGGTGACCGTCGCGCAGACGAGCAGGTCGATGTCCCGTGGCTCGACCGACGCGGCCTCGAGAGCCGCGATCGCAGCCGGACGCGCGATGTCGGTCAGCGCTTCGTCGGCAGCGGCGATCCGCCGCTCGCGAATTCCCGTGCGCGCCATGATCCATTCATCCGTCGTGTCCACGAGGGTCGAGAGCTCGTGGTTGTCAAGGATGCGCTCGGGAACGTGCACGCCGAGCCCCGTGATCCCAACCTTGCGGCCGTTCGCGACGCCGATCATCCTTCGCCCTCGCCGACCGCGAACGTGAGCGTTCCGCGGACCGCCAGCTCCCCGTCAACGGTTGCGCGGGCTTTCCCACGGCCGATCGGGCCGCGCACCGACTCCAGCTTGCATTCGAGCATCAGCTCGTCGCCGGGACGGACGATGCGCTTGAAGCGCACGTCGTCGATGCCCGCGAAGAGCGCCAGGCGGCCGCGGTTCTGCTCCTCGGAAAGGACGGCGACCGCCCCGGCCTGCGCCAGCGCTTCGACCATCTTCACGCCCGGCATGATCGGGTTGCCCGGGAAATGCCCGGCGCAGTCCTCGTCCGTGACGCGCTTGCGGGCGACCACGCGCGCGCCCGGCTCGAGCTCGACGATCTCGTCCAGGAGCAGAAAAGGGGGCCTGTGGGGGAGGATCTGCTCGATCGCCTCCCGCCCGAAAGGGACCGGCACGGTCACGCGCGCCTAGTCTAGAGGGCCATGGATGTGCTCCCGCGGCTGCGCGGCCGCTTCGGCCGTCCGTTCACGTTCGTCGAGCGTTGCACGTCGACACAGCGGTTGCTCGACGCAGCACCCGAAGGCGCCGTGGTCGCGGCCGACGAGCAGACCGAAGGACGCGGTCGGCTCGGCCGGACGTGGGACGCGCCCGCAGGAACGAGCCTGCTCTTCTCGATCGTGCTCGTGCCCGATGTGCCGCCGGACCGCCTCGCCGAGCTCTCCGTGGTAGCGGGCACCGCCGTTGCGGAAGCCGTCGCGGCGGAGACCGGCCTCATAACTCGCGTCAAACACCCGAACGACGTCCTGATCGGAGGCCGGAAGGTGGCGGGCGTACTCGCGGAGGCGAGCGAGGGACGCGTCGTCCTCGGCGTGGGCGTGAACGTCTCGCAGGCGCAGGACCAGCTACCGAGCGACGGCGTCACGAGGGCCACGTCGCTGGCGCTCGAAGGCGCCGTGGTCGATCGAGCGGCGCTGCTCGCGGCGGTCCTCGAACGGCTCGAGGCGAACTACGACCGCTGGGTCACCTCTTCGGGTACGTAAGCGGCAAGGACTCGTTCCCGGCGGCGTCTCGTGCGACCACGCGCAGCGTTCGCACAGTCACGCCCTTCGCCAGCTGCAGAATACCGGGCTTGACGCTCGCTCTGGTCACCCGGCCGTTGATCGTCGCGATCACCGTCACGCGTTCGGTCACCCGCAGCCGCAGCGGCGAGAGCGACACGAGCGAAATCGTTGGCGGAACGCGATCCACCGTCAACGGGAGCGACTGCGTAGCGGCCCCGGCAGTGAGCCTCGCTTCGTACACCCCGTCCGGCACCGGCGATCCGTCGGCGGCAATACCGGTGAACGCGAACGTCTGGCTGCCCGGCGTGAGCTGAGTGAGCAGAAGCGGGAAGCTCGAGAAGGTCGACGAGAGCGCGAGCGTGATTTCCACCGGCTGCGCGAGCAGGAAGCGGAACGTGACGGCGTCACGGCGCCCGTCGCCGTTCGGCGACACGATCTTCGTGTCTGCCGAGTAGGCGAGCAGCGCCTGGCTGATGACGACCGGAACGGATACCTGCACCTGTCTGGTGGTTCCGTCCCGAGCGGTGAGCCGAATGGTGTAGTTGCCGTCGGCGACGTCGTAGGGCGCGAAGGCAAAAGATTGCGCTCCCGCCGCCTGTCTGTCCGAAAACAGAGTCGCAGCGACGAAGCCGTTCACATCGACGAGCTCACCCGTGACGGTCGCCGCGGTACTCAGCGTGTAGCTCACCTCCGCCGTGGGGATGATGTTGCCGTCGAGGATCGCCGGCGACACGCGCACATTCGTCAACGAGAGCGTGGCGAGCCTGCTGCCGATCACTCCGATGGCGGGACGGGCCGTCGGCCCGGCGGAGATCGTCCAGGTATACGCGGAACCCAGCACAGCGGTCCTGGAATCCCACGTCCAGTCGACACTCGTGCCGAAGTCCGACCACGTGGCGGCGACGGCACCCTTCGCATCCACGACGGTGACCGACCACGGCACCGACGAGCTCAGCTTGGCGGTGAAGCGGATCGGCCCGCCGAGGGTGCCCGCTACCACCGGCGTGTAGAGCTTGGGCAGGCCTGTTTTCGCGACGCGGCTGGCGATCGCCGGCAGACGTGAATAGAACGCGTCGCCGGGGCACTCCGTGAAATACGTGTCTCGGTGTCCTGAGATCACTCTCAGGGAGACGGGAGTACCGACGCGAAACTTCGAGTTGCCGCCGGACGCATAGACGACCTTCGCCAGTGGATTGATGTGGGCCACGTCGAGACGCCACGCGAGCACCTTGACGAGCGCGTCTTGCTGCGCCTTCGGCGGCACAACGCGCCCGTAGTCTCCGATCAGGGCGACACCGACCGAGCCGGTGTTGAAGCCCTGCGAGTGCGCGCCGATGACGTTTCTCTCGATCCCGCCGTAGCGGCCCTCGAAGACTTGTCCGCACGGGTCGACGAGAACGTTGTAGCCGATGTCGTTCCAGCCGTTGCCTCTCACGTGATACACCTCGATGCCGCGCACGATCGACGCCGAACGCGCGCACGAGTAGCCGTTGGCCGTCACGGTGTGGTGGACGAGCGCGAACTGAAGTGACGGCGCGTACTTCGGCGGCTCTCGCCGGATCGCTTCGTCCGCCTGCCAGCCGGCGCGAGAGATGATCGGCGGCGAGCCGGCGAGTTGCAGTCGCCGTTCCGGAACTTGAACCGGCGGGCTCCAGAGGAGGTATTCGCGAACACGTGTCACGTGTCCTCGTGTGCGCACCTGAATCGCATCCGCAGCGCCGGTCCACATCGCGTTGCTTCTGCGCCAGACCCCGACGCGTCCCCAGTCGTCGTCACCCTCCTGCCACGCGCTCCACCAGCCTCGGAGATTGCGCGTACGGAACCACGGCGCCCCTTCTCCCTGCCAGTGCAGGCCGACGAGGTTGAAACGCGGCTGCGTCGCAGCGAGACTCCGGGCCGGCGCGGGCAAGACGTCCCGCACGAACATCCGGACCGGGGCGGCGGCGTGCGCCACGCCGGAAGACGCAAAGAACACCGCGGCTGCGAGAAGAAGGCGTTTCACACCAACTGAACCCCTTCTCCACCGTGCCAGAGCGCTCCTGCTCAGGCAAGCTTGTTGCTGGAATCCTTACAACGTGAAGCGCGCCCTCATCTACGCGATGCTCGCCGCCCTCGTAGCGGCGTCTTCGGCAACGGCGGGAAACGGGAAGGTTCTCGCCGTCACGTTCGACGCAGACGTGAATCCGGTCACGCAGAAGTGGCTGAACGACCGGATCGAAGAGGGTGCGAATTACGACGCGATCGTGATCCTGCTCGACACGCCCGGCGGTCTCGACGAGTCGATGCGGAAGATCGTTCGGGCCGAGCTTGCGGCGAAGGAGCCCGTCATCGTCTACGTGGCGCCGAACGGCGCGCGCGCCGCGAGCGCGGGCGTGTGGATCGCCGAGGCCGCCGACGTCCTCGCTATGGCGCCGGCGGGCACGAACATCGGCTCGTCGACGCCGATCACGGGCAACGGGGCGAACATCGGCAGCGACCTCAAGCGGAAGATCCTCAACGACGCCGCCGCGTCGTTGCGCAGCCTCGCGCGCTCGCACGGTCGCAACGCAAAGTGGGCCGACCGCGCGGTGCGCAAGGCGTCGAACCTCACAGCCGACGAGGCGTTACACATGAACGTGATCGACCTCATCTCGCCCGACCTGCCAACCCTTCTGCGCACGATCGACGGGCGCAAGGTCAAGCTGCGCGGCTTCACGCTACACACCGCCGGCGACCCGATCGTGACGAAGCGGATGGGATTCTTCACGCGCCTGCTCGACACGCTGATCGACCCGAACCTGCTGTCGCTGCTCTTCCTCGCGGGCTTGGGCGGCATCATCTTCGAGGTCTTCCATCCCGGGGTGGTGCTTCCCGGCGCACTCGGCGCCGTCTCTCTCGTGACGGCGCTCTTCGGCTTCTCGATCCTGCCGACGGACTGGGCCGGCTTCGCGCTGATCGTGCTCGGGCTCGCGTTACTCGTGGTCGACGCGCACGTCGTTACCCACGGCGCGCTGACCGTATCCGGCCTGGTTTCCCTCGCCGTCGGGATGCTGATGCTGTTTCACGACGCACCTGCGCCCTACGAGATCAACGTCTGGTTCGTCATCGCCGTCACCGCAACGATCGGCGGCTTCATGGCCTTCGCGTTGGGCAAGGCGGTGGCGGCACGGCGGAGGCCCTCCGCAATGCCGGCGATGGTGGGAGCGGAGGGTATCGCGCGCAGCGACGGCCTCGTGTTCGTTCGGGGCGAGCTGTGGCAGGCCGCGACGGATGACGGCACGCCGCTCGAGCCGGGCGTCCACGTGCGCGTCGACGACGTGCAGGGCCTTCGCCTCAAAGTGCACCGGGTGTAGGGTCAGCACGTGGCCGCCGCGCTGATCGCCCTCGCCGCAGTCGTCTTCATCTTTCTGCTGTTCCTGATTTCGGCGATCAAGATCGCGCGCGAGTACGAGCGTGGCGTGATCTTCCGCCTCGGCCGACTGCTCGATCCACCGAAAGGCCCGGGCCTGTTCATCCTCATCCCCGTCGTCGACCGGATGGTGAAGGTCGACCTCCGCACGATCACCCTGAACATCCCGCCCCAGGAAGTGATCACGAAGGACAACGTTCCGGCCCGCGTGAACGCCGTCGCGTACTTCCGCATCGTCGACCCCAAGGCCGCGATCGTGAACATCGAGAACTTCATGGTCGCGACTTCTCAGATCGCGCAGACGACGCTGCGGTCGGTCCTCGGCCAGCACCTGCTCGACGAGCTGCTCTCGGAGCGCGACAAGATCAACTCGATCCTGCAGGAGATCATCGACGAGGCAACCGCGCCGTGGGGGATCAAGGTCTCCATCGTCGAGGTCAAGGACGTCGAGATCCCGTCGGGCATGCAACGCGCGATGGCACGCCAGGCGGAGGCGGAACGCGAGCGCCGCGCCAAGGTGATCAACGCGGAGGGCGAGTTCCAGGCGAGCGAACGACTGAAGGACGCGGCACTGGTGATCGAGAACCACCCGATCGCACTCCAGCTCCGCTACCTGCAGACGCTACTCGAGCTTGGCTCGTCGCAGGCGACCACGATCGTCTTTCCCGCGCCGATCGATCTCTTCAAGCCCTTCCTCGAGCGCTCTGACGGATCTAAGAACTGACCCGCTGACAGGTCGTCGTGTCGCGATCGCGCCTGCTCGCGCGAAACGGCCGGGTGCGGCGAAGAGCGAGCTCGAGCCGCCGACCCCGCAGGAGCTCGAGCAATGCCCGTTCTGCGCCGGCCGCGAGGACCGGACGCCGCCGGAGACGCTGGCTCTCGGGGAGCCGTGGCGCGTTCGCGTCGTTCCGAACCTGTATCCGGCCTTCGAGCGACAGGAAGTGGTCGTACACACGCCCCGCCATGCCCGCACGCTCGGCGAGCTGACCGACGGCGAGCTGGCGGGCGTCGCGGAGGCGTGGAGTCGTCGCCGCGACGCCGTTCCCGGCGGCTACCTGCACGCGCTCATAAACGAAGGGCGCGAGGCGGGTTCGAGCCTGCCGCACACGCACTCCCAACTCGTGTGGTTGCCCGAGCCGCCGCCGGAGACCCAGCACCGCGTCGATCGGGATCGGTGGATCGTTGTCGGCGAGCGCGGCGGCCTCGTTCTGGCGTGCCCATACGCAAGCCGCCTAGCGTACGAGCTCGTGGTCGCGCCCTCGACGCCGCGGTCGGGAGCGTTCACCGACGAGCTCCTGCCCGCCGCGCTGCAGCTCCTGGGCGAGGCGATCCGCCGCCTGCACCGAGCGGCCGGCGCAGTGCCGCTGAATGCGTGGCTGCACGACTCCGCCGACTGGCATCTCGAGCTGGTGCCGCGGTTGTCGATCCTGGCCGGCGTGGAACTCGGCGCAGGGTGGTGGATCAATGCGCTGGCGCCCGAGGAAGCAGCGAAGTCTCTGCGGGATTAACAGGCGTTCTCGGAAATGACGCGCGCAGCTAAGCGCGCCTGCGATCTACCCGAGTGGAACGCCCGCAGGACTTTCCGCGGACCGCTCTTCGCGGAACCTGCGTGCGGCCTCGATCGCCGCGCCGAGATTCAAGCCCTTGTCCTTCGCCTGCTTGATCAACATCACCGTCTCGAGGGCGCCGATGTCGTAGATGCGCTGCTTCTTCCCCTTCGTCGGGATCTGCGCCTTGTTCGTCCAGTAGTCGAGTTGCATCTTCGAGATCCCGGCGATCTGGCAGACCTGGCCCAGATAGAGCTCGACCTTCGTCAGGTGGTCGGCCAGATTTACGGGCTCTAGGAGGTCGACTTGTCTGCTGATCGCCATAGCTGCCTCACTTGTAATCGGAGGGAAACCTCGAGTGTTTAGGTATACACCCTTGGGTACCACTTTGAAAGGGGCTTCCCTATGAAATCGGACCAATCTGGCCCGATTTCGGCCTAAGTCTGCTGCTGCTGCTCGGCGTCCGGCTCTTCGGGCTCGACGACCGGCGCGAGTGTCGAAACCTGCTCGCCCTCGCGGAGCCGCATCACGATCACGCCCTGCGTCGAGCGGCCTAGGCGCTTCACCTCTTCGACGGGCATGCGGATCACCGTGCCGCCGTTCGAGATGAGCATCACCTGGTAGCCCTCCCGCACCACCCGCGCACCGGCCAGCTTTCCCTTCGCCTCCGTCAGCTGCACGGTCTTGACGCCCATGCCGCCCCGACCCTTCCTCGGATACTCGTCGATGCGGGTGCGCTTGCCGTAGCCGTTCTCGGTCACCACGAGCAGGTCGGCATCGTTGTGCGCGATGTTGATCGAGATCACCTCGTCGTCAGACCGAAGCCGCATGCCCTGCACGCCTGACGCGTCGCGTCCCATTGACCGGACGTCCTTTTCGGCGAAGCGAATGGCCTGGCCGACGCGCGACACCATCAAGACGTCGTCGGTCCCGCTGGAATGCCGGACGCCGACGAGCTCATCACCCTCGCGCATCTTGATCGCGATGATCCCATCCGCCCTCAGATTCGTGTTGTACGCCTCGAGCTTCGTCTTCTTGACGACACCGTTCTTCGTCGCAAAGAGCAGGTACTCCGCTTCCTTAAAGTCGCGCGTCTGGATCACGGCGCGCACCTGCTCGCCCTGGCGGAACGGAAGCAGGTTGACGATCGCGCGGCCCTTCGACTGGCGCGACCCGAGCGGGAGCTCGTGCACCTTCAGGCGGTAGACCTTGCCGACGGTGGTGAAGAAAAGGATGTAGTCGTGCGTGGAGGCGACGAACAGGTGCTCGATGTAGTCGTCCTCCTTCATGTCCATGCCCATGACGCCGATCCCGCCGCGCCGCTGTTCCCGGTATGCCGTGACGGGCAGTCGCTTGATGTAGCCCGAGCGGGTGAGCGCGATCACCATGTCCTCCTCCGCGATCAGGTCTTCGAGCTCGAGCTCCTCCTCTGCCGCCACGATCTCCGTGCGGCGGTCGTCGTCACGTGCATGAATCTCGCGTAGCTCGAGCAGCTCGTCCCTGATCACACCGTCGATCCGTGTTTCGTCGGAGAGGAGGGCGCGAAGCTCCCCGATGCGCTCCTGCAGATCGTTGAACTCTCCCTCGACGCGCTTTCGCTCCAGAGCGGTCAGCGCCCGTAGGCGCAGCTCCAGGATCGCGGACGCCTGAATCTCCGAAAGCTCGAAACGTTCCATCAGCTGCGCCCGCGCCTCATCCGTGTCGTTCGCGCTGCGGATCAACGCGATCACCTCGTCGAGGTTGTCGAGCGCAATGAGGTAGCCCTGCAAGACGTGCGCGCGCTCCTCCGCCTTGCGCAGCTCGAACTTCGACCGGCGGGTGACGATCTCGCGCTGGAAGTCGAGGTAGTGCCGGATCAGCTCGAGGAGCGAGAGCGTGCGAGGCACGCCCTCGACGAGCGCGACCGCGTTGTAGCCGAAGGTCGACTGCAGCCCCGTGTGCTTGAAGAGCTTGTTCAGCGCGACCTGCGGAATCGCGTCGCGCTTCAGTTCGATCTGGATGCGCATCCCTGTACGGTCGGAGTGGTCCGCGAGATCTGAGATCTCTGTAAGTACCTTGTCGTTGACAAGGTCGGCGATCTTCTTGATCACGCCGTTGTCCCCGCCCTTGCGCACGGTGTAGGGAAGCTCGCTGACGATGATCGCGGACTTGCCGCCGCGCAGTTCCTCGATATGCGCGCGAGCGCGCATCACGACGCGGCCGCGACCGGATCGATACGCGTCGCGGATACCGGCCCGGCCGACGATGATGCCGCCGGTCGGGAAGTCCGGGCCCTTGACGTGCGTCATCAGCTTCTCGACCGAGATGTCGGGCTCGTCGATCATCGCGATGATCGCGTCGGTGACCTCGCGGAGGTTGTGGGGCGGGATGTTCGTGGCCATCCCAACCGCGATACCGGACGAACCGTTGACGAGCAAATTCGGAAACCGCGACGGCAGAACGAGCGGCTCGCGCTTCGACTCGTCGTAGTTCGGGCCGAAGTCGACGGTGTCGCTGTCGAGCTCTTCGAGCAGCTCGGTCGCAAGGCGCGCGAGGCGCGCTTCTGTGTAGCGCATCGCGGCTGGCGGATCGTCATCGACGGAGCCGAAGTTGCCCTGCCCGTCGACGAGTGGGTACCGCAATGAGAACGGCTGCGCGAGACGCACGAGCGCGTCGTAGATCGCTGAGTCGCCGTGCGGGTGGTAGTTGCCCATCACGTCGCCGACGATGCGCGCGCACTTGACGTACGGGCGGCCGGGCCGGTTGCCGCCGGCCCACATGCTGTAGAGGACGCGCCGGTGCACCGGCTTCAGCCCGTCGCGAACGTCGGGCAGCGCGCGGCTGACGATGACCGACATCGCATAGTCGAGGAAGCTGGAGCGCATCTCCTGCTCCAGCTCGCGCGACTCGACACGGCCGCGCCCGAGGGCGCCGGTTTCGATCTCAGACATGGGTCACCGTGGTTCCCAATCGTGCGGCTGCGCCCGCGAAAACCGCGCGAGCACAAGGACGCAGGGAGCGGTCGTAGCCGTAGGCTACGGCCGCGACTGAGGACGCAGTGACCGCTCGGTTTGCAGCGCGCGCAGACGTGCGAGGGGCGGCCATGGTGGCCCGATCAAACATCGAGGAAGCGGACGTCCTTGGCGTTGGCCTCGATGAACAGGCGGCGCGGCTCGACCTGGTCGCCCATCAGCATCGAGAAGAGGCGGTCCGCCGCGGACGCGTCTTCGACGTCGACGCGAATCAGCAGCCGGCGCGCCGGATCCATCGTCGTCTCCCACAACTGCGTGTCGTTCATCTCGCCGAGACCCTTGAAACGGTCGAGCTTGATTCCTTCCTTCGCGAGGTCGAGCGTCAGATGCCGCAGTTGCTCGTACGTCTCCGCGACCTCGCTGCGTTTCGCGTTCGCCACCGTGAACGGCGGAAGCCCGACGACCTCGGCGAGCTTCGCGTAACGCGTGCGCACGTGGCCGTATGCAGGCGAGGCGATCAACTGGGCAGGAACGTTCACGTGGTGCGCCGCGCTCGTCGCGAGCTCCGAGATGCGCACACGGAACTGCGCGTCGTCCTTGTCCACGAGCTCGAGCTCGTACCCATTCCCCGGCATCGCCTTGATGGCCTTGTGTACGTCGCTCGGGGTCTCCGTCTCGAGCTCGACGAGGCGGTGCGCGACCATGAAGTCCGCCGCCGCCGCATTGAAGTCGGAGCGGAGGCGCGCCAGCCAGCCGTCGTACTCGATGAGCACCTTCGCGAAGCGCGCCCACTTCGTCGGCGTGAACTTCACCTCCGAGCCGTCGCGCGACGTGACGTCGAGCGCGGGAATCCGCTCGCGTGCCAGCAGTTCCTCGAGCTGCGCGTCCTTCTCGAAGTAGAACTCCTGGTTGCCCAGCTTGACCCTGTAGAGCGGCGGGACGGCGATGTACACGTGGCCGCGCTCGATCAGCTCCGGCATCTGCCGGTACAGGAACGTCAGGATCAGCGCACGGATGTGCGAACCGTCCACGTCGGCGTCGGTCATGACGATCACGCGGTGGTATCGGAGCTTCGAGATGTCGAACTCGTCGCCGAGGCCGGTGCCCAGCGCCGTGATCATCGCCTGGATCTCGTTGTTCGAGAGAACCTTGTTGA
>Ga0137373_10001065_pt1 | contig 29240 bp, 23 predicted proteins | sample SagtaG_5_FD_104912 | JGI IMG/M metagenome (GOLD analysis project Ga0137373, IMG submission 104912) | Vadose zone soil microbial communities from Sagehorn Ranch, Mendocino, California, USA - Sage1_R_80_16 metaG | ecosystem: Environmental > Terrestrial > Soil > Vadose zone | place: USA... | reverse complement strand
GGTCTTCGGCACGACGCAGGCGCAACGTTGCTGGGTGCATAAGACCATGAACGTGCTCAATAAGCTACCGCAAGGACTGCCAGCCAAAGCGAAGGCGGACGTGCACGAGATCTGGCTGGCCGAGTGTCGCGTGGACGCGGAGCAGGCTTTTGATAACTTCTTGTCAACTTAGGGAACGAAGTATCCGAAAGCGACCGAGTGTCTGGCCAAGGATCGCGACAGCTTGTTGACGTTTTATGATTTTCCGGCTGAGCACTGGCTGCACCTGCGCACCACCAACCCCCTCGAATCGACCTTCGCGACGGTGCGATTGCGCACCACCAAGACGCGGGGCTGCGTGGCGCGCGCCGGCATGCTGGCGATGGCTTTCAAGTTGACAAAGACCGCGGAACAAAACTGGCGCACCCTGAAAGGCCATGCGTTGTTGGCCCAGGTGATTGCGGGTGTGAAGTTCAAAGACGGACTACAAGAGGGCACTCAAGGAATCGCCGCCTGATGCTCCCATACACAACATTTGACAAAAACTCCTCCTTACGCCGCTTGCGCACTTTGCCGGCGATCCCTGCCAGCCCCGTGCCCAATGAGAGCATCGTCGCCGGCTCAGGCATTTGCGAAACTGCATCAATAGCGAAGCTGCCAGAGTAAGTACTACGCAGAGACGCTGAGAACGCTGAGGTTGCGCAGAGATTTCCAATTAGGACACCACCACCATCCCCTGCTCTTGCCGCAGGAGCATTTCGCCTTGTAGCATCTCGAATTTATAGAACAAGTCAACGGAGGTTGAAAGTGACTGACACTCCCATTTTATTCCGCATAGTCGTGCAAGTTTCTGACTTGGATAAAGCGGCCGATTTCTACTCCCAACTCCTGGGCCTGGAGGGAAGGAGGATACGCGGGTCACGTCACTACTTCGACTGTGGTCCAGTGATCCTCGCACTGGTAGATCCTACGCCCGGAGGAGAAACGGCGAACGCCTTACCCGATTATATCTACTTCTCAGTGAGAGAAATCGAAGAGTTCCATCGGCGCGCCCGGGAGTTAGGCTGTCTTTCACAAGAGGATGTACACGATGAGAGTGCAGGGGGGATTGTCACTCGACCATGGGGAGAACGGTCATTCTATGCTCAGGATCCGTTCGGCAATGGCCTGTGCTTTGTCGCCGAGAACACCATATTCACCGGTAGGACCTGATGTTACTTAATTGTTTTCACCGGCGGCGCTGGTTTAGCGGGCAGACGGACCGCTTGCTTCAAGCGGTTCATGATTTCGCTAATGCCGCGCTCCAGTTGCGGGTCGCGTCCCTCAATCTCGGACTTCGGATCATTGTCGACCTCGATATCCGGATCCACTCCGTGTCCTTCTATGATCCATTCGCCACTCTTGCTGGCGAAGCCGGACCCAGGCACAAAGATGTTTCCACCATCAATTAGCGGTCCACGATTGGCAATGCCGACGACACCTCCCCAGGAGCGTTTGCCGATTAATGGACCAAGCCCAGCTTCCCGAAACATGGCCGGGAAAATATCTCCATCTGAGGCCGAGTTTCCATCCAAAAGCGCCACCATTGGTCCGATAAAAACAGCATCGGGATACGTATCCGCTTCGTCGTTAGTGCGGGAATAGTTGAGCGCCAACAGCTTACGGCGTAGACGCTCAATAAGCATGCGCGAAACGTTGCCACCACCATTTGCCCGCACGTCAACTATTAGTGCTTCCTTGCGGATCTGGGGATAGTACCACTTGATAAATTCACGAATGCCGTTCGCCCCCATGTCAGGGATGTGAATATAGCCAACGCGTCCACTCGTCGCCTGGTCCACCTTGTGGCGATTTTGATTCACCCAGTTCAGGTATATCAGGTTGCCCTCATCAATGATCGGGCGATACGAGACGGTGCGGGCGCCCTGAAAACCAGCAACTGTATTGACAGTGAGTTGCACGGGATTGTCTGCTTTGTTTCTCAGCAGCCGATACGGATCGTCATCTGATTTTAGTTCTTCACCATCAATCGCCAGGACGTAATCCCCGACGTTTACATTCACCCCAATCTCCGTCAGCGGAGAGCGGTAAATATCTTCTTCATTCTCTCCAGCAAAGATTTTGGAGATGCGATAGCGGCCTGCTTGCTTGTCGAGTTCAAAACGGGCCCCGGGCAAGCCCACCCGGGGGCGGGGCGGAATCTGGAAGTCTCCGCCTTCAATATAGGCGTGTTGAATGGTCAACTCGGAGACCATTTCGCTGATGACGTAGTTGAGATCTGAGCGGTGCGCTACGTATTGCAAGAGTGGCTTGTATTGTTCTCGAAGGGCGGCCCAATCGTATCCATGCATGTTGGAGACATAAAACCAGTCGCGATAACGTCGCCATACCTCGTTAAAGATTTGGTTCCATTCTTCTACGGGGACACGATCGACTACCAGTCCGGCAGTGGAAACAGTTTTCTTCGTTTTGTCACCTTGCGGGGTGGCATCATAAAGATTGAAGGTCTGTCCCTGGCCGACCAGCACTTTTGAACCGTCGGCGGCCAGAGCATAGCCGCGAATGTCCTCGGCCAACGTAGTCTCTTTGCGATCCTTAAAGGAAAAAATATGCAACTGAGGAGGACGATCGGCTTGCCGGCCATAGAAGAAGGCAGGGCCGACCACATAGAGAAGATGTCCCGCTTTTGCCGAGAGTCCGCCGTAATTATCAGCCGCAATCGGTACGCGCGCGACACGCTGGGAAATGTCATCAAAGTCGATCACCAGCCGGACCACAGCCTTGGCTGATTCAGTCTTTCCTTCGTTCTGCAGTTGTGTGGACCCCTTGTCCGGTTCCGGCTTCGCCTCAGCAGGTTGATTTCCGGTCTTGGCCTTATCGCTGTCTGATTTTACCGGTGTCACTTCATCGCTCTCGGGCGGAAATGGATGTTTCACATCTTTGCGGAGCGCCAAAGCGTAAATGCCCTCGGGTCGGTTAGTGGCGTAGTTAAATTCGATTTGAGAAATCTGTGGGGCAAACTCGCGATCGCTGATGAAATAAAGGTAGTTACCTTGAGGATCCCATGCGGGGTTGGTGGAGCTAAACATTTCGTCGGTAACCCTTTGGACCTTCCCGTCGTCGGCACTCCAAACATAGACAGAGGAAAAGCCATTGCCATTCCTAACCATACTAAACGCCAGATAATTGCCGCCGGGTGACCAGACGTAATCGCGTATCTGACCGCGCGGGGAGTCCACAATTTCATTGACCTTACGATCTGCCAGCGTGACAACAAAGAGCTTGCCGTCTTTATCGCCAAAAGCTATTCGCTTGCCATCAGCCGCCCATTCCGGCTGATAGCGCATGGCGGCGCCGCCTCTGGTGATTTGTTCCGCAGGCTTTGCGCCGTCCTGGGCCACCAGGTACAACTCCTCTTCTCCACTCAAATCCGAAATAAAGGCAATCTGGGTTCCATCAGGAGACCAGCTGGGCCACTTGTCGTGGGCCCCGGAGGTGTGGGTAAGGTTACGCGTCGGGCCCTTCTCAATCGGGGCAGTAAAAATATCTCCCCGGGCCGCAAATAGCGCGCGTTCACCTTTTGGACTCAGTTCATATGTCTCGATATTCGCCGCCACTGAAATGCGACCTGGTCGACGCGCCAACCCATCATCCGGCACATTGATAGAAATGGCCGTGCTCTTTTGGGTCTTTATGTCGAGCACTTGAAGTTCACCATTGAGCTCATAGACGATCTTCTCCTGGTGATCGGAGCTGGGCCAGCGAATGTCCCAGGTTTTGTTGCTGGTTAACTCAGTCGTTTTTCCATCAGGAACATTGTAAGCATAAAGGTTGAAGTGTCCGTCACGATCCGAATTGAAGTAGATCGTGTTGCCTATCCAGAGTGGGTCGCGAGCCGCGCGTGGGCCTTCGCTTATTCTTCTGCTGGAGTAAGTCTTTAAATCAAAAATGTAGAGAGCATTGGCCTGGCCACCGCCATATCGCTTTTCCGGACGAAAGTCGCGAGACTGCGGTGAATAGACCATCTCTGAAGAATTGGGAGAGAAGTCACCTGACCCGGCTTCCGGCATCGGCAATGGTTCAGCCGGACCTCCCGCCACAGAGACCGAAAATAGTCGTGCGAGAGGCAAGGACCAGGAGTCACGAAGCGACTTGAAAAAGACCCGTTGTCCATCTTTGGACCAACCATAAACCTGGTTGTCCCAGCCCCAACGAGGCGTCAATGGTCCTTTGGCGGGATAGAATGTCAACTGCTTAGGTACTCCGCCAGTCGAGGGAATTACGTAAACCTGTTCATCGCCATCATATTGGCCGGTAAAGGCAATCCACTTACCGTCCGGCGAAAATTTTCCAAATACTTCGATTCCCGGATGAGCGGTTAGTCTAATTGCCTGGCCCCCAGCCGTGGTTGCAATCCAAAGATCGCCACCGTAGGTAAAAACGACGCGATCTCCATGTATGTCCGGAAACCGCAGGAGTTTTGTCTGAGAGTAACTAGCGGCAGAGACGAAAAGCAGCCCGATGAGCAGCAGGACACCGCGGACGTATAACAAAGCCTCTTTTCGTAACAAAGGGGGATCCTCCTGGGTTATGCCAAATGAAAAGTGCGCAAGCTTAACGTAGAAGCACCGCAACAGTAAACATTGAGCGGTATTTCGAAGGAGACGACCACTCCTACGCAAATGAGCTCTTGAGGAATGACACACTGGAGATTAAACCCACCCGCTACTCCGTTGGTGGGAATTGACAGTTCTCATTAAGGTCAAGCAGCACACGGGCCATAGTGACATGAGGTCATCAGTACCGTCACGCGGTAGCGTCGGGTGAATGTTCCGCCGCCGCATTCTGATCGGTGAGGTTGACCCGACGCTACCGCGTGACGGTACTGACCTCATCCCATTGCAATTCGCGTTTTCACACAGCTTCTATCGCGAGGTGGTACTGACCTCATTCCCTGCTACGGTAACAAAAGGAAGGCGACCCCATAAGTTGAGCCACCCTCCGTTTTTGCCGCCGCCGGTAATTGCTATTTGCTACTCATGGCTTGGCCGACTTGCGGTTCGCCTGAGCCTTTGCATTGGCATTCGCGTTTGCCGTATTCGCGTTTCCTGAGGCAGAAACTTTGAGCATGTTCTTGACGCTTTTTACGCCGTCTATTGATTTGGCCACCGATTCCGCCTTCGCTTTTTGAGCGGCATTCGCTACCGTTCCCGCCAGCGTGACCACGCCGTTATCAACATCTACATTAATCGTGGAGTCTCTCAGGTCGTCCGCCGCTGCCAGATCAAACCGAGCCTTGACCCATAGCCAACCGTCGTTGAGTCCAGTGCCCACTTTCCGACCGGCATTCTTGGCTTCTCGCTGATAGCGCTCCTTGTTGCGTTCATATTCTTCACGTGTGGGCGCCCGAGCGCTTGTATTGGCATTCCCATTCGTATTCACATTGGCTGCGACCCGATTGGAATTTGCGTTCGCCATATTCTCATTAGCATTCGCTCGCGCATTTGCTGTATTAGCATTTTCACTGGTTTTATTGCAGCCCATAAAGAATAGCACCAAGGCCACCGTCGCCAGAATTTCTGCAAATTTGTATTTCATTCTTCCGACAACCTCCTATTTTCCTCAACGGACAAAGTTCGAAAAGCATACGTCCGAATCAAAACACGCCAGTGGCCGACCGGGCACACTGAACACAATTGTTTGGGGCTTTAGGAAGAAAGGCTCGGGAGAATTAGATTCTTACAGGTGAACCACGACAAAGCAAGAGACGGGCCGAAAGTTAGTCTGGTTCTGTTTTTAGCGCAGATGAAGAAATCCCACTTACCATTTAACCATGCCTTCTTTGGAGGTATCGATTTCGGCTACCTGAGGCGTCTCACCAAAGAGGTAGCCTTTAATATTGTCGAAGAGGAAGTTCTGTGCGTCTGGATTGGAAAGATCCAGACCATAATGATTGATGATTTGACTCTGCTTCTGCAGCCACTCGCTCCAACATGGTTGGCAGATTTCAGCTGCGATGCGTTGACCAAGTTCATTCGGAAATGGAGCAAAGGGAAGCGCCGGCCGTTTCTCACGGCAATGGGTACATTTGATGTTCTCAGCCATTCCAAATTTCTCCTTGCACTCTCTATATCAGCGATTATAGCGGCGTTCGAGGTCTGAGCAAGCGAAGTAGGAGGAAGGAACACTGCGAAGAACCATGTCCCGCTACATCCCCATGGTCCGTCTTTGCGCTGCAGTTCCCTAACCCCGACCACTCGCCGCCTCAATCGCTTTGATGGTCTGGTCATCTCTGGGTCGAAAAAGGCCCAGTGGCCGCACGTCTTTGTAACGAATGATGCCTTCTCGGTCAATCACGAAAACGGATCGCGCAACCTTGCCGGGAATCAGCGATCGTGCGCCGTAGAGGTTCGCGACCTTAGCACCAATGTCGGACAGCAAGCGCAACGGCAGCTTGTGATTGGCAACGAAATTCTTATGCGACTCGATCGAATCAGTTGAAATTCCTATGATCTCTGCCCCGGTTGACGAGTAATCGTCCCACCGATCCCGCACCGAGCACATTTGACGCGTACAGATGGGAGTCTCGTCTCCGGGATAAAAAAGAAGAACCACGACCTTGCCCAACCGTTTCGATAGCTGCCACTCGGTACCTTCGCTGTCAGGAAGACTAAAGTCCGGCGCTCTTGCCCCTATGTCTACTTTCGTTTGTTCAGTCATTTAATCAGCCTTGAAAATACATGCGTGCCCTGAAATTAGGATGGGCTAATGGTCGCAGAATCGAGCTTCCATCATGCTGCACATCGCGTGGCCGCTAACTGTTCCTGACCAGCTGCACAGAACTCTAAAAAGTTGCACGTTCGGCAATGCGGAGCAGGCCGAACTAAGAAGTCGGTTGGCTCTGAGGAAAAAATCATCAGATCGATTGCAGCATCCACTGCGCGTGCGCACGTGTTAGCCTCCAGCAGCTCCGGCTTTAACTGGAATTCAATCCCCGGCTGCAAAAAATGGAGTGTCGCTCGAACTCTTAGATTGTCACTGGAAAAGTCTGGTATCAGCTCACGAACTGCAAGAGCATAGGCCTGCATCTGGAGTTGGTAATCGGCGGCAACCACTTGAACCTCATCCTCAATCGATAGCTCGTCCCTTTCGAGTAGTGGCTCGCCCCATGAATTCGTGTGCGAAAACTCAAAGAAATATTGCTGAGGATTCGCGGATCCTGTGGGGGCTTTCGGTACCCTCCGAGAGTGCGGTCGAATTTTCGCTGAAGGAGCTAAGTGGTTTCCCGGTGGTTGGCCCACGCGGGAATTCTGCGATGTTCGCACGGCGGTGGTTTTGGTTCTTAAGCGATTTGTTTTGAAATCGATAATTTCGATATCAAAAGCATTACCGTCCTGCGCTAAAACGAGAAGTTTATCAATTGTTCCGGTGAGCACTGTGCCAGTTCGCCTGAGGCAAAAAGAGAGTTCGCTCCATAACCCCACCTCGGTTGCTGACCTTGCTGGCCAGGTAGATGAATTAGCGGACATGCTGCGCGCTCGCATCACTCGCTCGAAAACGGGACTGCAAAGATAGTTTTGGGCCAGAGGTAAAAGCTCTTGTAAAGCCTCATTTCTGTTTATATCGACTAGTCGATCTGCCAGTTGCGCGCGTCGTGAATTCAAGACATCGTCAAAACTACGTTCCAGGCGTTCGGGTAGATTGTCACCTTCCAAGAACGTTTCGCAGAAACGATGAATCACCGCCCCTTTCAGAGTGGCCGTCAAGTTCGCTGGCGGTTCAGGGGCCTCGGCGCTATTCCAGACTGCCATCTGCTCCGATGTAGGTACCTTGAGCAAGCGGTCGAAATAATATTGCCGCGGACAACGCTGATAGTTCACGAGCTGGGAAACGCTCAAATGGTGAAGTGTCCGTGCAGGTTCACCGGTGACTGGTGTTAGCAACGGGAAAGCTGCCAGCAACGATTCCGCCTCTTTCGTTGGCCACTCTTCAGCATTCTCTGTGACAGAGGTGGCGTGTGGTAATGGGTGCTCTGCGAGGTTTACCGTGATTGCGAGCTGAGCACGGCCGCCCAAACGAACGAGACAGCTCTTATTGGCATTTAATTCTAGACTTTGCCAGATGAGCTTTAGCCAAGTGTCCGCAGCGCCGCTCAATTTTGAGAGTGCTTCAGTGACTCCAGACAAGATCAGCCGATCTTTTGCTCGCGTCGCCGCAACATAGAGCAGCCGCACGCTTTCAAAATGCTCACGCAGCCTAGCACGCTCACGAAAATTCTCAAGCGTGAGCCCGGCGATTTGCTTGCCTCGTCCATCGGGTATTTTAAGTGTCAGGCCACGATGACGGTCAAGAGCGTACCAATGCTCCTGAGGCTTTAAGTTGCGATGGTGAAGATTTGGGATCACCACTACCGGAAACTCCAGACCTTTCGCCTGGTGGATTGACATTAGCCGTACGGCATTTGCGGAGTCATCGATCTGTCCTTCGCCCTCGCGACTACCAATAGCTTCAAACTCCTCGACGTAACGGACGAAGTCACGAACCAGGTGAGCACCGGAACGTGCAAATCTCTCGGCTAGACTAAACAACTTCTGCACGTTTGCTAGTCGTTGGGCGCCATCAAAATTTGCAGCAATTATGGTCAGGTACTCGGATTCTTCGACCGCGAAGCGCAGCAGGTTAGCAATGGGGTAATGGTTGCGTCGTTCGATCAACTTGCCCAACAACTCACTGGTGCGGTCAAGTTGGTCGTGATCTTCCTGGTCCAAATACGAAATTTCGGAATGATGCCGAATCGCGTAAAAGAGCTTTCGGGGATGACTGAAGTGTCCAGCGATGGTTTGCTTTTCGGTCTCATTAAGCCAGGGGGCGCAGCGCAGTGCGAGCAAAGCATTATCGGAAACTCCGCCAATGGGGGACCGCAAAACGGCAGCCAACGCAATCTCGTCCGTCTTATTATCCAGAAAGCGCAGCAATTGAATCAGATCCGAGATTTCCTGACGCTCGTAAAAACCCTTGCCTTGAACGGTCTGAAAAGGAATATTGGCGCTGCGAAACACGGCTTCATAAGTTCGCACGTCGGTCATGGCCCGAAACAGCAGAGCGATATCGCTATAGCGTAGTCGATCGGCGACGCCCTTCCCGCCGTTCGTCGCTGGCCCTGTTTCCGTGCCCGGCTGAATGAGGGAAATAATTCGCTGTGCCACCTGCTCGGCGTCGCGTTCCGCCTGGGTTCGTTGAACCTTCGGATCGTCCTCCTCCTGAGATTTCGCGTCGATCAATAGTTCGATGGCCGGCGTGGAAAGCTCCTGCTCACGCTGCTCTTTGCCCGGCTCGAAGGTTACAAAGCCAAGCTCGCCAAGATGCTCGGTCCGCATTTTCTCAAGGGGTTGAAACAATCGCTCGAAGAGTTGATTGAAAAAATCGATAAGGGCAGGTTGGCTGCGGAAGTTTAGATGCAAAGGTTGCTCTATCCCGCCTGCAGCTTTGAGCGCCTGCGTCGTTTGCTGGAAAACGTCTACATCTGCCCCGCGAAACCCATAGATCGACTGTTTTTGATCGCCGACGATGAAAAGGTTGGCGCGCGATGTTCCCAATTCCAGCGTCAGCTTGTGCATTAGATCTCGCTGAATGCAGTTGGTGTCCTGAAATTCATCGACCAGAAAAAAAAGATACTTTTGCGTGGCGCGCGCCAGCACTGAAGGTTGATCCAGTAACTGGAGCGCGCGAAGCTGAAGGTCATCGAAATCGAGCGCTGCGAGACTCTGTTTCTTTTCTCGGTAGCGCCACTCGACCTCCTTAAGCACGTGAATTACTTCCAGGGCGTATTCTTTTGCAAAGCGATCGAAACAGATTTGCGGCACCGTTCCCAACGGACCTTTTTTCTCTGCTCCCCACAATTGTTCATCGAGGCGGTCGATCAGTGGGCCGACAGGGCTGTTTCTGGACATTCGGGCTGAAGCTCTGAAGTTTTCTATCGCATCGCAGTATTCAGCAAGGGAAGGTTGTTCGGCTTGCAGCAATCGACGGAGAGCTGACCAATTTGAACGCGCATAGCCGCGTTTGGCTTCGGCAGCGAGAGGAAGCCGGCCGCAACCAATAAGCTCATTCATGGTTTGGTCGAGTGCCGCCAACGCTTGTTTGTGATTTTCGGTTGAAGCGTGGCTGGCGAGAGTTCGCTGCTGCAGTTCGTCAAAGTTCAGTCCCTGGCCGCGGACATCTGAATACAGTTGGCCGAGCGCTGCGGCGAGCTTCCCGCGGCCGAAACCGACCGCGAGCTGCGAAATGAGTTCACGCTCCCGGCTGATGAATTCGGTCAAAGTCTCCTCTACTGCAGCTTCGAGCAGTATTGCCGCATCATGACTGTCGAGCAGAAGAAACTCTGGATCAACACGTGCTTCAACCGGAAGCTCACGCAACAGTCGCGCGCAGAAACCGTGAATGGTTGTGATTATCGCTCCATCAAGAGTGCGCTTGTATCTCATCCATCGTTGACGTTCGGGGCCCGAACAATTTCGCAATATACACTCGAGATCTTTTCTCAATCGTTGGCGCATCTCGTTAGCGGCCCGATTGGTAAAAGTTATGGCAACGATCTGATCGATGTGCAAGTTCTTGTTCTGCCGAAGGATGTGAAGATAGCGTGCGACCAGGACAGTGGTCTTGCCGGAGCCAGGTCCAGCCGTTACTGATACATGTCGATCAAGTGTGTGTGCGGCAGTAATCTGCTCTGGTTTTAATTCGCAGGCTTCTTTCATAAATCGAAAGTGTTTGGGCTTAGGCCTTTGGTCTTTAGTCCTAAAGCACCGGCTGTTTGCTCACTGTCGCCGCTTCGCGTCAATACGCCACTTTTCATATCTACACATAGCGTTGTAGTCGCAAAACCTGCAGGTTTTACCGCCCTCTGATGGGTCTACGGTGAATCTTCCACTGCGCATGCGGTCCAGAAACTCCCATATGCGTGCCGTAACCTCTGCGCGAAACTTGTGCCAGTCCGGCTCTGAAAAAACCGATTTCTTCGCCTGCAAGGCCAGGTAGTCTGCAAAGGCCGCACGATACAGTCCGGTGTTGCGTCGCTCCGTTCCGCCGCGAAGGGTATAATAACCACCTCCCGCAATTTTCCGATCCGGAAAGAACAATTTCTCCAGCGCATCCAGGTATATAGGAATCTGCAGGCTTCGACCTTCCAGAATGTCTTCCTTCCTGGCGCCTTTTGATAACTTATAGTCGTAGGCAATAAGTGTCTCGTCGCGGGCTATATCCACGCGATCAATCTGACCGCTAATTCTCATTCTCTCTTCGCCAACAAAATTCGAGCGCGTCAATTCGAGCGGTGCATCCGTCGAATGCGGATCCTTAGCCGCTGACCGCGTTCCGCCGAAGGCCAGTTCGAAACGTGCGGGCCTAACGCCTAAGTCTGCCGTCTTTTCCTGAAGCTGAAGTTCGAAAAGCAGTACCTGTTCAAGAATAATCTTTCGGATCTCACGATCGAGTTTCCAAATCTGTCGATTCAGAGGCGGCACCACTTCCTGATGCTGATCAAAAACCTCATCCGCTATCTGCAAAAGTTCGCGCTTTAGCTCTTCACGGCTCCGTGTATCGAGTCGTTCTTCTCGATGTTGTTCAAAGAATCTTCGCAGAATATCATGCAGCAACTTTCCGGCATCGAGTGCCTGAAGGTCTAGAGCGGCTTCACCGCGAGGTTCAAGTTTCAGCACCCGTTGCGCGAAGAAACGATACGGGCAGTTGCCGAAGGTGCTGAATCCGCTCGCACTGTGAACGAAATCGGGGCCGAACCTTCGCTTGATCAGTGCTAGCAGGTCGGGATTATTAATCTGTCCGTCGTAAGGGCCGAAGGATGGTCCGGAGCGCTCTCGCTCTATTGCTATTCGGCCCAATGCTGATTCGCTCACCAATCCATCATTGCGTGCCAAAGAGAGAAACCGAGTGATCTGCGGATAAGGCCGCAAGCCCATTTTGTCGAAGCCGCTAAGATGACGTTGTTCCTGGCGGATCAAGCCAATGGTGAGTTCGTTTGGGCCAGAAGCACGACTCAGATATTTACCTTCATGATCCGGGCGCGCGACCTGTTCCTTCTGAATCGTTGCCGGAGCGATAGCCCGGCGCAATTCATCAATGTAGTAAGAAGCGACTGTCTCGGTGTCGCCTTCCAACAACAGCGGGCGAGTTAAATATAGGCGCTCAGTGGCGCGACAGGCTGCCTGGTAAAAGTAATGCTCTTCTTTCAATAGTGTATCCGGCGAAATGTCTTCCAGCGTCAGACCATGACGCTTAAGACGCTCACGCTCTTCGTGGGGATAGATCCAATCGGGTGAAGGGCTGAGCGGAAATCCGCCCTCGACTAGTCCGGCAATAAAGAGCGCGCGAAAACGCAGGCCGCGAACGTCCGTTACCTCGAGCACCCGCAAACCGCTGCTGTCAGCCCTGCCGAGCGTTTCCGTTTGGGATCCCAAACACCTGCGCATTTCTTCGATGAAAGTAGTTAATTGAGTCCTTTTCTGCGGCCCCTGGGTAATTTGAATACTTTTTACTGTCGTCACGAACGCACGGCGCAAAGCTTCGAGGGCGTTGAGGTCTAATGTTGAGCGGGGTAACTCGTGGACTTCAATCTGCTTCAACGGCCTGGCTACCTGCGTGCGAAACTGAAACTGGTCCAATAATTTCATCAGGGCAGTACGTAGCTCCGCAGGTTCACCTTCATGAGGTACGGCTTGAATCGATTCGGCGAAGTGCTTTATGACCAATGTTGCCCAGGCGATCGTGCCCGGGTGCACATCGCGCTGCGGCCGTCGCTTTTTCTCTAGTTGTTTATCTTCCTTTTGAACAGTCTCAGCGTCTTCAATCTGGGTGTCGTCATCATCGGTACTCGGTTCGATTGAATCGATGTGCAATAGTTCCTTTGTAGCTTCTGCTGTGGGCAAACGCGTGATTAACTTGCGACAGCGCTCGAGCCAGTCAGGGAGGCGCAGTTCGCTACCTACATAAGCAATGACATTTTCCAGAGTGTCGGGGTCCCAGCGTCCTATCCCGAATTCTCGTTTACGACGCTCTTCGGCTTTTGCATCTTTACAATCGGCGTCTCGCAGTAAGTGCGAATAGCTACCGGTAAAACGCCTGGCGAGCTCTTCAATATCTGCAGTTCGCAAGCGAAAATAACCACTTTTGATTTGGTCAGCGAGCTGCGACATTTTCAGAACACCAGATGCTCCGCGCGCGAGATCGTCAAGGATGGCCAGTAATTTCAGGACGGCTCGAGCTGCCGGAATCTCCGCTGCGACCACGCGACGCTCGAGATTGCATGGCAGCGACTCTTCGCGCATCACTCGATCAATCGTCTCCGCATACGCGGCACGTTCGCGCACAATCAGAGCTATATCGGAGAGCCGGTAATTCTCGAGCAGTACGAGCTGTTTGATCTCTTTTGCTATAGCGCGAATCTCTGTTTCACGATCAGTACAGTCGAAAAAGCGAATCTCTTTAGAGGGGTCTGAACAATTTTTGCTGGAGTCGGTATCCTGAAACTCAGTTTCCGGCTGCTGATGACTGTGTAATGACGGGTTAAAAAGTCTTTCCGGTAACGAAGAAAGCGTGCCACACCTCAGCAAAGATTCGGGGTCGTATTTCTTTTCAAAATCGGCAATTGAGCAAAGTTGACTTATGGTGTCTTCAAATGGCCTAAAAATTTCCGGATTGCGTTGATCGCTGTTGAGGTTAACGATTACTCGGGAGAAGCGAGGAATTAGCGAACGCAAGATTTCACCCTGCACCGGAGTGAAGTCGAAGAACCCGTCCAGCACCAGCAGCTCCGCATGCTCGAGCCAGGGTACACGCACTGGAACATCATCGATTTGATCTGCCAGAATCGCGAGCGCACGTAAACCATTCGCATCAGCTTCGGTGAGATTGTGTATCTCTAGCAGATTTGCATAGGTGGAATAAATCAAGGCAACGTCACTGTCAAAATCTGTTTGCAAAAGAGTATTCGAGAGGTGCGCTTCTTGTGTGAAAGAAGAAGGGTCTTTGTCCGCGGCCCCCGGCTCACTGTAAGCAGTGCCGCTCATTCGATACTCGGCGGCACGCTGATAAATGATCTCTTCCAGTTCAACCGGCGTTTTGCCTGCTCTTTGAATTTCTCCAATGAGTGCGGAGATGTTGCCGACGCAACCATCGCGGGCGGCAACTGGTCCAATGGCTCTAAGTTTGTTCTCGTTGTGTAGTTTCTTAAGGACTTGAGAGATCAGACTTCGCTTCAAAGGCAGCTCTTCGCGGTCGATTTGAACTCGCGGGGAAAGGAAGGTTCCCGTCCGTTCGTCCACAGCGCTCAATATGAGGCGTCTGACAAAACCGCGAAAAAGATAAACGGGAAGCTCACCCCAGACGCCTCTCGTTCCGCTGCTGTCAAGAATTTTCTCGGTTACGGTCTCTAGTAGCGGGTGAGAGGCAGCCAGGTAAAGAAAGCTGTCCGCTTGCCCCAGGGCCAGCAGATTCGCACATTGCTCGATCAAACGGGAGCGGTTGTTGCCGAGTAAAGGACCGAGCCAGATCTGTTTTGAGCCGTTTCCCACAACTTTGACACAGCCTAAGTTTCCAATTGCTGAACACTCTTGACACTAAGCAAAGGCAGCGTCTCTTCCTCCGCTGCTTCTGCCCCAACCAATTCGGGAAATAACCCACCCTCGTCCAGAGCCAACGCCCGAGCTGACTTGTCGATGGGTTCGAGCGTCTCCACTTCTTCGCCGGCAATCGCGCCTCGTTCTTTAAATTTTCGCGCCGTAACCAGGACTCGCGCTTCAAGCGATCCGACCCCCTTGTTATAAGAATCCAGTGCGCGCTCGAGCCCTTTACCGATATCGGCAAAATAGTTTGTGAAGGTGCGAAGACGGTCGTAGAGATCCTTGCCAAGCTTGCTCACTTCCTGAGCGTTTGCGGCCATCTGTTCCTGCCTCCAGCCATAGGAGACAGCTTTCAATAAAGCAATCAGCGTAGTGGGCGTCGCGATAATCACGCCCTGGGCCACGCCGTCTTCGATCAATTTCGGATCATTCTCCAGTGCCGCACTGTAAAAGGTCTCGCCGGGCAGAAAAAGCAATACAAATTCCGGGGTAGGCTGGACCGTCTCCCAATAGGACTTACGGCTTAGCGCAGAGACGTGAGTGCGCACGAGCCGGGCATGCTCTTTCAATTTCAGGACACGAAGTTCATCGTCAGTAGTAGAAATTGACTCATAAAAGGCGTCGAAGGGAACTTTGGAATCGACTACGATTGTGCGGTTGCCAGGAAGTCGAACAATAAGGTCGGGACGGATCCGCGTATCTTCGGTAGCGATTGTCTCCTGTTCGACGAAATCGCAATACTCAAGCATGCCCGCCAATTCGACGACGCGCCGCAACTGAATCTCACCCCAGCGTCCGCGAACATGAGGTACGCGCAAGGCCTTTACCAGATTTCCGGTTTCGGCTTGAAGTTGCGACTGGGAAGTTGCCAGTGCTTTCACCTGTTCGCGCAGCTCCGAATACGCGCCGGCGCGCGCCTTTTCCATGTCACAGATTTTTCCGTCGACTTTATCCAATGATTCCTTAAGCGGCTTCACCAGCTGATGTATAGCGGTCTGTCTTGATTCGAGATCCCCTTTTGCCGTTTCCTGGAATTTTTCCAAAGTTGCCCGCGCCAACACGAGAAACGATTGGTTGTTATCTTCCAGAGCATCCCGGGAGAGAGCTTTAAATTTTTCCGACAGTTCTTCGGCCGCTTGTTTGAAGGATTCCCTGCGTTCCAATGCCGCGCGACGCTCACCTGCCAGATCTGCCTTTAGCATCGTATTATCTTCTCTCAAACGATCGCGCTCGATTACCTCTTTGTCGAACGCTTCCTGCAGGCGGATCAACTCGTGCTCGCGGGCAGAAAGTCGTTCCTGAAAGGTCGCGAGCTGTGCGGCGCCTTCCGCTTTGGCGGTTTGATAAGCCTGTTTAGCCCGGGGTCGAAGCACCAACCAGACGCTTATGGCGCCTAATACAACGCCTATGAGCAGTATTAAGATTGAGACCAAATTGCTTTCCATGTTTTTGGATTTTAACAGATGGCGTTGCGGAAATGAAACAACGTCGCATTAACGGGATGGGCGTTATCTACCAAAGCAGGTTACCATTCGTTCGTAGACTTTTCTTGTGACGCGGACGTCATTTAGATTGTATTCACGAATTTCTGCTAACCTGCCGGCCTGATAGAGTTCAAATACTTTACTTCCTTCGACGGTTGCGGTCTTACTGGACTCAATACCCAGAGCCCAGGCGATGTCGTCAAGGCTAACGTTTCGTTTCGCGCCGAGCCACCAACGATGCATTGTGTCAAAAACACCGCGCACATGAGATTCTGAAAGACTAACAAGTGGCCGGACGGAAATGTTGTTGATTAGACATCGCTGAAAGATAAACGGAAGGTCGAAACCGAGAATGTTATGGCCTACCAGTTCGTCAGCCTCACAATCAAAATCTTTCAAGAGGTCGAGAAAATCATGCAACACTTTTTTCTCATCATCTTCTTTTCCCGACGCATCAATGCCAAAAACGTATTCATTGTCATTTTGTTTGAGATTGTCGAGTAACATTCCAGGAATATCGCCAACATGAACGGCAATGCTTAGGATGCGCCCGGAAGCTGCGTTAAGAGATCCCAGCTGATAGCAACGTTCTTCCTCGGCAGCAATGTCTTCCAAATATCTCTGCTGTTGTTCAAGGCGCATGTTGCCTAGCCTCATAGTTCTCTCAAGTTGCGCTGCGACTCGCTCGCGGAAAGTCGGCAGGGCGACTGTTTCAATATCCACGGTATAGGCACGCGGTAATACCGGATCACCCTGGTGTTCGCGATATTGCTCCAGCGTGATGGGGCGATATTCAGCGACTACAAATTGCGCGCGGTCCTGGAAACTTTCCATCCGTCCGGTGATACCCCACAACCCAGTCTTCAGATCCTTCCAGGCCTCCAGCGTCTCTCCCCAGATCTTCAAAAGAATCGTTCCAGTTGAGTTGCGGGCAACGGCGTCGCAGAAAGGCCTGCCTTGCTGTGTTCGTCTTTCGCGCAGAGCCGTGATTACGACGATCAGCCATACGTCTTCGGCAAGGGGAAGCTCGGGTATGGGTATGTTGCCTCTCATGTTTGCGTGGTCACGCTCTCTATTCTATTACCTCGTTACTAAGAAAAAGATGGCGAGCCAGTGTAACCGCAAAATGTTAGTTTGCGTTAGGTGGGCGAAGGTCGCTTGGTGTCGAGTTTCAACTCTCGGCGCTTCCACTGCGTCCTTTTGCGTCTTTGCGATGATTGCTTTGTTAGGCATATCCACCGCAGAGGCGCAGAGGTCGCAGAGATTGCGCAGCGCGGCCAAGGCCACAACCAAATTCGTTGGACTTGTCGACTTTGCGATCGCATTTGATATGCCTGTAACTGTTTGATCGAGGCAAGGCTCACTCACGCGGCAAGGGCTGCGCCGCCTGATGTGAGACCTCGGCTTCCCTTCGCTTTGTTACCGCCACACAGCGTCAATCGAGCAAATGATCTTCACTCCGTAGGAGTGGGATGTTTATAGACTCGGACATAACAAAAAAACCAGCGCCGTTCGAAGTCGCGGAACGTTGCTAGCTGAGTATTTGTCAACTTGAATTCCGCTCCTGCGAACGGCGCCGGAGGTATTTGCTTGGCCCAAACTATAAACATTCGACCCGAAACGGGGTGAAACCTGTTCTGCCACTAACGGCTCGATAAAGACCCCAGGGAGAATGCGCTTTCAGCCCAAATCTTGCGCGAAAAATAAGAACTTACGAAATTGCTACGCGGAGAAAAACTCAGATTAGGACACTACCGAAGATCGAAATCTCTAGTTACGTGTGATCAGCAAGCTAACAGCTGGCGTTGCGATCGGGGTTGGCGGTATCACGAAGTTCAGCCTGCATTTTTCCAGCCGCCATCAGGCCGATCATTTTGTAGTCTGCGATGAACGACCAAAGCGGGTAATTGAAAGTCGCAGGTCTATTCTTCTCAATAAAGAAGTGCCCAATCCAGGCTGCCCCATAACCCGGGATAAGCGCGAGAGGTATGTATCGCCATTCCCGCCTGGCTATGAAGAAGAAGAGACAGCCCACAGCGGCGACGGTACCTACAGCGTGAGCCACTCGCGTTCCTCTTTTACTATGTTCGCCCACATAGAAGGTCCAGAATTCCTCAAAGGTCTTGATTTCTTGGCGATCCATGAACACTCCTTAATTCTCTGCAAATAGGGTTAGCAAGCCCGGCCAACAGCAAACGATGGCTGGCCTTTTTGCGAGCCGGGTAGATTAGGAGAACAGATGCAAAAATTGTTCAGTAGCTATTGGCGGAATTTGAGCCAGCTGCGCGTTTTCGTCCACGTGTTCAATACTGCTCATGCCTACAAGCGCGGTCGTAATGCCCGGTGCCGAGCGCACGAACTGAATGGCGGTTTGCGCATCCGTAGAAAGTGAGCCGAGCGGCTCCCGTATTGCAGTGGGCAAACCTGAGGCGACTTGTCCCTGGAGAATAGAAGCACTTGCAACAACGCTAATTCCCAGCTGGCTTGCCGTTTCCACTAGCGAGAACTGCTGCCCGTCAACCGCCTGATTGTTCAAAACTAATGCTTCCGGCATACCCAGGTTGAAGGGAAGCTGGATAAAACGAAATCCGTGTTTTTCACCACCAACCTCACGAGCCAATGCATTGATCCGAAAAAGAGAATGATACTCCTTTGCCTCCGGTAACACGCGAAACCCATTCCAGGTGGCGAGGCCATAAAATCGTATTTTGGCATCAACTCGACTTCTTTCAAGAAATTCAAACGCACTCCGTAGTCTCGCAAAAAACTCGGACTCCGAAACAAAGCCCAATTGAGACTCTGGGTTGTGGATGTAGTACACATCGAGGCAATCGACATCTAAGTTATGCAACGACTGATCGATCTGGTTTTTGAGGTAACGCGGTGTCATGCAATGGCTGCCGCCGACAATTTCTTCAAATGTTGCGATGCCCGGTTGCACAAAGCTGCGTTCGATGTAGCCGCGGACATCTCTGGGTGGCGAACCATCGAATGGTAAATAGCCACCCTTGGTACAAATAACGACTTCATCTCGGGTAAAGCCGCGCTCCTGCGTCAGAACGCGAAGGGCCCGGCTAATGGAGCGTTCACTGCGCTGAAAGCGATAATTTGCTGCTGTGTCAATAACGTTTATTCCCTTTTCCACAGCGCGAACAACAGCCTCTGCGTACCTCAAGTCTGTGGAGTCATCAGCGTTCCCCAGGTAGGTACCGATTCCAATCGAGGAGAGCAAGAGATCGTGACTCTGACGGAAGTGACCTTCGGCCGCCGTGCCTGCGAAACGATCACGGTAACGGGTAGTACCTTCGAGAGTTGCCGATTTGGTCAGTGACATTTTCCTAGCGTGACCTCATCCCATTGCAACATGCGTTTTCACACAATCCCTCCCGTGGGTGGGATTTCTGCATTTTCACGATCTGCTCGATGGTATTCACAGCACCCGACTTAGTTTTATTACAAAACTATATCCGGGACCACCGAAAGGTCGCAAGCTCTTCGTCGTTCCACCGGTGTGTGGTAGCTTTGGCTACACGGAATTTAAACCAGGAAAAGGACAATGGAACACTTTTTTGATTGGCGAGAGTTGGTTGGCTTTCAGCCGGAGAAGTTTTACAAGACCACCTTGTGGCAGGGCCAGCATGTGATGGTTGGGCTTAATTGTCTGGAGCCTGGTCAGACACAGCAGCTACATGCGCATTCGGATGCCGACAAGATGTATTTTGTTTTGGAAGGGCGCGGATCTTTTACCGTCGCAGATGAAACAAAGGAACTGAGTGCGGGAATGCTGATTATTGCCCCGGCTGGAGTTGCGCACGGCGTCACAAATACTGGTATTGAACGGTTGTCAGCCCTAGTGGCAATTGCACCCTGGACAAAATGAGCGAAACGGAAGCAGCGACAATCCCGCGAGATTCTTCTCTGGACATCTCCAGCGCTCGACTGGAAGAGTTTGCCGATTTGGCGACTCGGCTCGTCACTGATTACTTTACGCAAATCACCGAAGTTCCGATTTTTCCACAAGGTTCGGTGCAGGCACTCGTTAGCAATCTCGGTTGTGAGGTTCCTCTTGAAGGCGAACCGATCGAGCAGCTGTTTGCTGATTGTCTCAAAATCCTTGCAGGAAATCGCCATAATGGTCACCCGAGGTTTTTTGGCTATATAGCGTCGCCGGCCACTCCGGCGGGAGCCTTTGCGGATCTTATTGCATCAACCCTCAACGCAAATGTGACGGCCTGGCGCTCCGCGCCTGCAGCCACCGAGATCGAACGACTAGTAACCCGTTGGCTCGGTTCTGTGATTGGCTATAGCGATCAAGCGCAGGGTCTCCTGACGAGCGGCGGCTCAATGGCGAATCTTACCGCGCTGCTGATTGCTCACCGGACTAAATCACGGGATCAAAGCGGACATAAAGGTCTTTGGAATTCAGGACCACCGATGACAATCTATGCCTCGGAGGAGATACATCTCTCGATTCCCAAGGCGGCCGACATTTTAGGAATTGGCCGCGATCAAATTCGCGGAGTGCCATGCGACAATGAGTTTCGCCTCAATCCGCAGGAGCTCCGCAAAGCCATTCAGACCGACCTGCGAAGTGGACTAAGACCATTTTGTGTGGTGGCAAACGCAGGAACGGTTAGTACCGGAGCAGTGGATCCGCTTGCCGAAATCGCCGCTATCGCACGGGAATTTCAGCTCTGGTTTCACATTGACGGTGCCTATGGCGCGCCAGGCACTCTGGACCAGAGCAAACGTCATCTGTTTGCCGGATTGGACCTTGCTGACTCTGTCTCGCTGGATGCTCACAAATGGTTGTATGTGCCCATTGATGCAGGATGCCTGCTGTTTCACGATGCCGCTGCTGCACAAAGGGCATTCAGCTCGTCGGCCGCGGACTACATTAAGGTCCACAGTGACCGAGAAGGGGAGGAGTTTGCCTTCTGGGACTACGGTATTGAGTTGTCGCGGAGGTTTCGTGCCCTCAAGATTTGGATGACCCTCAGATATTACGGGGTGAGGCTGATTGCTGATGCGATCGCAGGAGATAATAAGCTGGCCGCCTATCTGGGTGAAAGGATAGAAGCAGCGAAATATTTCGAGTTGCTGGCACCAGTTACTCTCAGCATTTGTTGCTTTCGTTATGTGCCTGAGACGTTCAGTGCGAAATTAGTGAATGCATCCGAGCAGGAACGAATTGAAACAGAAGCGCAGCTTGATCTGTTGAATACTGAGATCATGCGAGGCGTGCAGAGGGGCGGCGAGGCTTACATTTCGAACGCCACTATACATGGCAAATTCGCTTTGCGAATGTGTATTACGAACTTCCGCACGACGCAAGCTGATATTGATAAGACCCTGCAAATAATTCGGGCGGCCGCCCAGCAAATCATTGAAGCAAACAGCTGACGCTCGCCTTTGCGGAGCTCCCAGTGTCTACAATAACGGTCCACCAGCATCCGGGTTCATCGATGACTAACTTCAGGTACAAGCAGGAACTTGAATTAGCCCTTCGTCTCGCCCGAGAGGCTGGTGCAGCGATTCTGGGATACTATCAGGGACCACTGGAAATCGAACAAAAGAATGACTTCAATGATCATGAGCCCGTCACGCAAGCCGATCGAATCGCCAACGAGCTAATCGTGACTGCTCTTAAACGTGAGTTTCCTGCCGATGGAATTCTTGCTGAAGAATCGATTGATACGGAACACCGTCTGGATCGGAAAAGAGTATGGATGGTGGACCCTCTCGACGGTACCAATGGGTTCATCGACGGCAATGGAGATTTCGCAGTGCAGATCGGCATGGCGGAAGACGGAGAATGCGTGCTTGGTGTCGTGTATCAGCCGCTGAGCGGAGTGCTTTACCATGCTGTTCGTGGCTTTGGTACCTGGATTGAGCGACCCAACTTCAGCATCCTTCCGGGCGTTGTTTCCGAAAAGAAGGAATTGTCAAAAATGCGACTGGCCGCGAGTCGCTCCCATCGAAGCTCTCGTATGGACCAAGTGGTCCAGGCCATCGGCGTCAGGGAGGAAGTTCTCAGGGGCTCAGTGGGAATAAAAATTGGCTTAATTGTAGAGCAGCAGTGTGATCTATATGTTCACCTCTCTCCGCGGACTAAACAGTGGGACACTTGCGCTCCGGAAATAATACTGACGGAGGCGGGTGGGCTACTCACGGATCTCTTCGGAGGGCCACTGCGCTACAACTCGCCCGAAGTGCAAAATCGTAACGGTATCGTGGCCAGCAATCGTATCGCTCACGAACAGATCATCGAAGTGCTGGCGCCGCTACTGGCCCGGTTTGGACGCACGCCAGTTTAGGAAATACAGCTTCGAGGTTAGTGTCCTACTCTGAGTTTTTCTCTGCGCAGTCTCGGCGATCTCTGCGTAGCAATTTCGTGAGTTCTTGTTTTTTGAGCAAGATGTGGGCTGAAAGCGCGCTCTCCCTGGGGGGTCTTTATCGAAGCGGTTAGTGGCAGAACAGCTTTCACCTTGTTAGGGGTCGAATGTTTATAGTTTGGGCCCAGCAAATACCTCCGGCGCCGTTAGAAGTCGCGGAACTCAAGTTGACAAGTACTCATCTAGCAACGTTCCGCGACTTCGAACGGCGCTGGTTTTTTGTGATGCCAAAGTCTATAAACATTCCACTGCTACGGAGTGAACATCATTTGCTCGATTGATGCTGTCTGGCGGTAACAAAACCGCAATCAAAGGTCTACATTGTCTCAACTCCTGATTCGGGGAAAACGCTAGTGCGCATTCGACCGGGACTTTTTCTCACCTTTTTTGCGGTTTCGGCCACACCTTTGCTTCTGCTTGGGATCATCAATTATTGGAACAGTGTTCGAGTCATCGAACCCCGCTTGCGTCGTGAGGTCGCAGCAGATGCCGCAATGTACGCCGGTAACGTGAGCGAGATGATCATCCAGAATGATGCGGAATTGCTGGCCCTCGCTCGTTCGAACGCCGTCTCCGATTACCTGGCAGTCACTCGTGGTCCAGACCTGCGGTCAAAAGGGCCGGATTCATCAGGGGGTTCTGATGGGCCGGGGGGAAAGCCCCTTACGATCTCGCGTACGAGTCTACAAGTCGATCTCAAATGGGCTGTCGCCATGTTGCTGGGAAATCGAACTTACTTTCTGAGTGTTACGCTCTTCGATCGAGACAAGCACGAACAATTCTACGGAGAGAGAAGGATGGGTGCTGGCGACCCCTTAATTTTTGGGGCACGGAACCTTTCTCATCCCGCCTTGTTGCCCCATCCGGGCGTCTGGACGGCCCCACCAGGAAAGGCTTTGCATTCAGCTATTTCAACCGCTCCCCTGAAAGCGACAATTGCTTCTTCGGTCTGCGTGGTCGAAAAAGACAAAACGCCAGAATTGCCGGTGGGAGCCGTAGTAGGGGAGTTGGACCTGGATTCGATCCTGGCCCAAACATCACAGGAGATAACGGGCCGGAGACAAGGCACGGTGGACGCAGTTGCCACCGAACCCCTGGTTTTGGTCATTCTGAATCACTCCGGCGAAATTCTTTATCACAACAACGACGCTCTAAAACACCAACTAATCAGCGATGCCATGCCGTCCTTTACCGCAATCTCAAATCGGATGATCGCCGGTGATTCCGGGCAACAGAGCTTCACTTCCCCCGCCAGTGATCGGTTTGAGGTGGCGTTTACGCCAATTACGCCGCTGGATTTGTCTGTGGCAATAGGGCGCAGTTATTCGCAGACGGTCGTCGACGCACGTCGTTTGGGCACTACTGGTTTAGTCCTTGCGCTGCTAATAAGTTTAGCCGCCGCCACGCCATTGACCATTTACTTTCAACGTAAAGCCAGAGGCATCCAGCAAGTTACCGAAGGTGTTACGGCAATCGCAAAAGGAGAGTTAGACAAGCGCATTGAGGTCCAATCGGGAGATGAAATCAGACCGCTTGCAGATAATCTTAATTTGATGACTGAACGTTTGCGTCAACAACTTGCCAGCGAATCGGAGACGAGACAGTTTCAGTCATTTGTAAAGCTCTCCGCAATGCTCACGCACGATTTAAAGAACGCGATTGGCGCTCTGTCATTGATCGTCAGCAATATGGAACAACACTTCGATAAGCGGGAGTTTCGGGCCGATGCAATGAAGGCTTTATCCGATGCCACCGAAAAACTGAAAGCGCTGGTGGACCGACTGAGTAACCCCGTCATCACGTTGAGCGGAGAGTTCAAACGGCCGCAAGCCACTAATCTCATACCCATTATCAAGAAAGCAATCTCTCTCACGGTAGATCCCTTGGCAGGGCAGCATGAAATCGAGCTCAACTTTCCGCCGTCACTTTTCGCGTTAGTTGAAAGGGAACGTATCGTAAAAGTATTTGACAATCTGATTCTCAATGCTTTGGAAGCTATGGGCAGCAACAGGGGCAAACTTACGATTCGGGCTGGTCAAACAGAAGCGGGCGACGTATTTTTTACCGTGTGTGACACCGGTATCGGCATGAGCCAAAGGTTTATTGACGAGCGGCTGTTCCATCCTTTTGCCACTACCAAGAGAAGGGGAGTGGGGCTCGGACTGTACACCTGTCGCGAAGTAGTTAGAGCTAATGGTGGGTCAATCGAAGTGACTTCTAAGGAAGGCGTTGGCACTACCTTCCGCGTCGTGTTACCATCGGCGGCCATTGAACAGCGGAGCTAAGGAATCCTACACGGCGAACCACGGAACGAATCACAAACCGCGCCGATAATCCTCTCATTTGCAGTATTTCCCGGAACCGGCGATCTTGCCGGTGAAGAAACAGAGAACCTAAGATGTGAGTCCGTGTTTGGCAAGATGAGCGAAGACACATTCAAAGAGACCGTCCTTGTAGTGGATGACGATGAGTCAATACGGCGGGGACTGTATTGGACACTCAACTCAACTTATCGAGTGCTGGAAGCTGCTTCGCGAATTGAGGCCCAGGAAATACTCGAACGAGAAAAAGTTGACGTAGTTGTGAGTGATCTCCACCTGCCGCCACACCTGAACGACATTGTAGAAGGATTGGAGATTATTAAGCACGCGCGAAGCAAGAAACCGCCGGTTCAAGTCGTAGTAATCACCGGAAGCAATTCAAGGCACGCCGCACTTGAAGCGGTTAAGCTGGGGGCATATGGCTTTTTTGAAAAGCCCCTTGACGCAGCCGAAGTCGACCATATTGTTAGTCAAGCAGCGCGCATGCGTCGTTTGGAATATGAGAATGCACGACTGCGCGAGGAGCTCCTGAGAACCAGAGGCTTTAGTCATTTGATTGGCGCCAGCCAGTCTCTGGAAAAGACCATTAAACAGGCTCGAGCAGTTGCGGCGACTAGTGCCACGGTTCTGCTCATCGGAGAAAACGGAACCGGAAAGGAGATGCTGGCACGCGCGATCCATGAAGAGAGTCCACGGGCCGGTGGACCCTTCGTAGGGGTGAGTTGTGCCGCGCTGCCGGAGTCGTTGATTGAATCAGAATTGTTCGGTCATGAGAAAGGCTCCTTCACGTCAGCCACTCACTCGCGAAAGGGAAGATTTGAATTGGCAGATGGGGGCACACTATTTCTCGATGAGATCGGTGAGCTAACAACTAATGTTCAAGTGAAACTGCTGAGGGTTTTGCAGGAGCGATCTTTTGAACGCGTTGGTGGGACTAAAACGCTTAATGTCGATATCCGATTGATTGCTGCCAGTAATCGGGAACTGGAAAAGGAGGTTGAGGCGGGAAGGTTCCGGCGAGATCTTTACTATAGATTGAATGTTGTGCCACTCTCAATTCCACCCTTGAGAGCCAGGCGAGAGGATCTCCCGCTCCTGGCAGCCTACTTTATTTCGAAGGCTGCCGAAAAGTACCAACGCAATATTCCAGAACTGGAACCTGAACTGCTTGAAGTGTTGCAGGACTACGATTGGCCCGGCAATGTTCGCGAGCTGGAAAACCTGATGGAACGCTTGATGGTACTTTCAAGTGGGCCAAGGCTTGGTCTGGAATTCGTTCCGGAAAAAATGTTACGCGTGTTACCGGATGTTAGTGTTGCGGATGAGAGCACGCTTGAAGGAGCCGTATCCGCCGTCAAACGACGCATGATTATGGATGCGCTTCAGCACGAACGTGGCAACAAAGTTGCGGCAGCCCGAAGACTGGGAATAAGCCGTTCGTACCTGCATAGATTGATTAGCGATTTCGGAATCACTTGAGCTATGGGAGGCAGAATTCCGGCGTTATTGTCCGGGCGCGGTAGTCGTGCCCTTATCAGTGGGCTCGCCAAGTTTGACGATCCAGAGACCTGAATTGATATCATTGAAGTAGATTAGACCATCATGAGGTTGCGCACCCCACGTAAAAGGTAAATTCACTCTATAGCCGTTCGGATCTCCGGTCCAGAGTCTGGCAATCTCACGCCCCTGACGGTAAAGATCGCCACGAAGTTCGCCGGACACATCGACTATACGCCCCCCACCGCTGTAATACCCCATATACATCATGTCGTTATCGACCCACATGTTGTGGGCACCACCTTCAGGAACTGGATACTCTGCTACCTTTCGCGGATGTTCGATGTCAGAAACATCAATAACATGAGCTATGCCTCTAACCGGGATGCGCAGCTTAGATCCAATGTTGAACATGCCTGGAAAGACTTCGTCGCCAACGAAGACGTAGTTCTTATAGCGAAATACCGAGTGAGTGCCGGCTAACCATCCATTGCCATAGAGTTCGTTATGATTGAAACGAAACTGGCTCACGAGTTGAGGTTTCTCCGGCGTTCCCCCTTTAATGCCGTTCCCCACATCGAGAATAATCAGCCCATCTCTCCAATAAGCCAGGTATGCCAGGCCATCTTTCACTTGCAGGTCATGCAAATATCTCCCACCTACTTCTTCACCTTCTTGTGTCTTAACAGTAGTGACAACTGGACTCTCAACCTGCCAACGACCAACCTCTTTCGGATTTTTCACGTCGGAGAAATCGATGACGCGCATGGAGCCGGTAGCGTCGTCCGTCAGGTAAACGTAATGGCCGTCAACGAAGGCACTATGCACCCCGCCGGTCACAGTTTGAGTGTATTCGGAGATTGGTTTGGGATGAGCAGGATCCGAGGCGTCGTAGAAGGCAATTCCGTTCTTTCTATTCGAGGCGCCTTCCCGGGAAATAACCAGAATTTTTCCATCAGCGGTGGTGCTGATATCGTTCACAATCCGCGCGTCGACCTTGACTGTGTCAGTCAATTTAGGTTGAGTGGGATCGGAGATGTCATATACGAGAAAATGATCCGAGATGGTTGAATAATACGCATGGCTACCAATGATCCATTCCTCAGCGCCCTGCGTTTCCTTGAGCAGGGAATGACTCACGACTTTAAGTTCGCGCTCCACATTTCGTGCGCCGATAACCACGGAAGCGCTCGCGGATCTATCACCAATGGTGGCAGTAATCAGATAACTTCCAGGTCGTTCGGCAACAAATACTCCGTCTTCGATCGTTGCTCCCTCGCCACTTACGGCCCAGCGAGGCTCGTAGCTCCCGCTGGAACCCTCTGTTAACGCCTTAAAATGAATTACATCGCCTGTTTTTGCACTGGCATTTCGAGGTTCGACCGAAAGTTCGCGCAGAGAGGCTTTGACTACATTAACGGTAATCGTTCCCATTGCTGAGCCTGAGCTGGCTTTAAGGGACGCTTTACCAGCAGACAAGCCAGTTACCACGCCCGCAGCATCAACCGAAGCGACGGCCGAATTCTCTGACACCCAATTAATTGCAGCGTCGCTGCGAGGGTCGCCCGTGGAAACAAGCGCCGTTGCCCTGAGCTTTATGGTTCCACCAACAATTAAGGCTCGATCGACTTTGTCAATCAGAATGGTTTTCACTGCGGCGGGTTTCACCACAACTTTGGTGAATGTAGGTTTCCCGGCAACAAGTGCGATCACGGTGACTTCGCCGGGTTGGAAGAAACTCACGTTGCCGTTTTCATCTGCCTTGGCCAGATCGAAAGGAGCGGCATACCAACCGGTTGGCTTCTCAGTTAGAACGTTGCCGGAAGCGTCTTTTAGCACCGCGGAGAACTGCACTTTTTGACCGACCTCTACAGGCACTTTGCTGGGTGAGATCTCAACTGAGCTCACCGCTGATGCTCCCCCTGTCCCCTGGCCGAAGGTCGTTACCGTAAATATTGCGAATAGGGCCGGCACAAATACTGCACCGAAATAAGTCTTTACCGCGTTCATTAAGAATCTCCTAAAAGGAAGTAATGATCAGGAAAACTGAGAGGCGCAATCTTAATCTCCGCTTGTCTGACAAGCAAGCGACAAGGATGTAGGGATGTAGGGGCGTGGGCGGCGTGGGCGGCGTGGTCGGCGTGGTCCAGGAGGTTTACGCTGAAAGCGTTGGCTAATTCCAGCCCAGGGTTTGCTTTGAAACCCTGGGGATAGGGTGCATGTTTGTTTAGTCGCAACTCTGAAGGAGTTGCGACGGTTTTTGCGGTTAACGGGCGGCGACGCAACCCCTTTCAGGGTTGCGTCTTCTATTAATGACAGGCGTTTTCCCCAGGGTTGCCAAAGCGCAACCCTGGGCTGGAATTCGCGAACACCTTCGGTGTTACGTCAGCCACCTTCGGTGTTACGTCAGCCACCTTCGGTGTTACGTCAGCCACCTTCGGTGTTGCGTCAGCCACCTTCGGTGTTGCGTCAGCCACCTTCGGTGTTATGTCAGCGTTAATTACTTGGCCTCCACGCTCAATCCCAAACGTAACGCTCATCGTAGGCAATGCCATACGCTTTTAGGAAAGCGCGATACTCGTCCTGAAACGTCACGCGCTTGTGGTGTTCTTCCTGGTTTTCGATATATCTAATTACCTCCTCCAAATTCGATTGGCTTACAGAGAACGCTCCGTAACCTCCTTGCCAGTGGAACTTTGCCAATTTTGATGAAAGCTCCTTCACCCAAACCAGATGATGTTCGTTTGATCTCTTTAACGACTGACGCAATGGAATGCGTTCGCGAAAGTGCAAACAATGCGTGAACATGATCCTCCACACCATTGACGATCAGTGTTTCGCAATCTTGCTCACGCAACATCTTCGCAAGGTACGCATGCATGTCGGTTCGTATTGTTTTGTCACTAAGAAATGGGAAACGGTTTTTGGTTG